>Ga0075467_10000505_pt1 | contig 31027 bp, 29 predicted proteins | sample DEB08_DNA_9_FD_75067 | JGI IMG/M metagenome (GOLD analysis project Ga0075467, IMG submission 75067) | Aqueous microbial communities from the Delaware River and Bay under freshwater to marine salinity gradient to study organic matter... | ecosystem: Environmental > Aquatic > Marine > Coastal ... | reverse complement strand
TTCTTGGCGCTAAGTGCGGGTTTCTGGTCTGCGATTTGTATCGTGATTTCTGGCACCATCTGGTTCGAAGAATGGATCATCTGGTGGGACTGGTACTATGAACTCCCTTGGTGGGTCGATCTGTAGGAGGATTATGAACAATGGCTGAATATCAAAACATTTTCACCCAGGTTCAGGTGCAAGGTCCTCCTGAACTTGGTATCAACCCGATGCCCGGAAACCCCGCGTCAGAGCGGGTCGGCAAAGGCAGCTTTTCAACGCTGGCTGGCTGGTTCGGTAACGCACAAATCGGGCCGCTCTATCTTGGGTCGTTCGGTGTTATCTCTCTGGCGACTGGTCTGATCTGGTTTCTTATGGTCGGAATGGCGTTCTGGGCGCAGGCAGATTACAACCCCGCGATTTTCTTGCGGGACTTGTTCTGGCTGTCACTTGATCCACCCTCACCGGGCTACGGTCTAAGCATGCCGCCAATGAATGACGGCGGTTACTTTATGATCGCATCGTTCTTCTTGCTGATTTCGGTTCTGACATGGTGGGTACGTACCTACCTGCGCGCCGAAGCACTGGGCATGGGCAAGCACGTTGCATGGGCGTTTGCCTCTGCGATCTGGCTGTTCCTTGTGTTGGGTCTGTTCCGTCCGATCCTGATGGGCGACTGGTCCGAGATGGTGCCGTATGGCGTGTTCTCGCATCTTGACTGGACGAACCTGTTCTCGATCACTTATGGCAACCTGTTCTACAATCCGTTCCACGCGCTAAGCATTGCGTTCCTTTATGGATCCGCCCTGCTGTTTGCGATGCACGGGGCCACGATACTTGCGGTTAGCCGCTTTGGTGGCGAACGCGAGATCGAACAGATCGTAGACCGCGGCACCGCGACAGAACGTGCCGCATTGTTCTGGCGCTGGACCATGGGCTTTAACGCCACGATGGAAGGTATCCACCGCTGGGCGTGGTGGTTCGCTGTTCTGACAACGCTCACCGGCGGTATCGGAATTCTGTTGACCGGTACGGTTGTTGATAACTGGTACGTCTGGGCGCAAGTCCACGGCTACGCACCACTGAACTAAGGAGAGAGTTGATGAAAAACGACAACATCCTCGAAATGAGCGAAAAGAGCAGGCTGTCTGCGGACATCACACTCTTGATGCTTAAAGGCGCAGGTTATGCGGCGGTGTTCGTGCTCGCGCTTTGGTTCATCATCGCAGCTATGGCCTTCATTGGCCGGATCCTGCCTGAGGAAAGCCGCGAAACGCCTGATCCTATCAACCGGTCATCCATGATGATCGAAGTGGTCGAACAAGCCGTACACGTCTGATGAAATTGGAACAGGCGGGGCGCGACGCACCGCCTGCTTCTACGCTGTAGGGCCTACCTCCCCGGCTGGCCCTTCGTTGGGACCTTGTGTCCCAGTTCCCTTCCTGTTGGCTACAGGAGACGAGCGTCGCAATCGGGTCACCCCTTTTGCGGCGCTTTTTCATTTTACCATAAAGGTGCTGCCATGACCAATCGTCCGCATACTCCGTTTCTTGATCGTATTTCCGGTCCTGCTGACATTCGACGGATGAATGACACAGCGATCGCCAATCTAGCTGACGATGTGCGCGCCGAAGTGGTCTCGGCAGTGTCAGAGACAGGCGGTCACTTGGGATCATCGCTGGGTGTGGTTGAACTGACCGTGGCTATACATGCGGTCTTTGACACCCCCCGCGACAAGCTGATCTTTGATGTAGGTCACCAGTGTTATCCGCACAAAGTGCTAACTGGCCGTCGCGACCGTATCCGCACGTTGCGCCAAGAGGGCGGGTTGTCCGGTTTCACCAAACGCAGCGAAAGCGAATATGATCCCTTTGGTGCGGCGCATTCCAGCACTTCGATCTCTGCTGCCCTCGGGTTCACGGTCGGGCGCGATATGGGTATGCCCACGGGCGATGCGATTGCTGTGATCGGCGACGGATCGATCAGCGCTGGCATGGCTTACGAGGCGATGAATAACGCAGGGGCCGAAGGTCGCCGTTTGTTTGTGATTTTGAATGACAACGAGATGTCGATTGCCCCACCTGTGGGCGCGATGTCCAAGTATTTATCCGGCCTCTATGCATCACCTATGGGCGAGTTGCACAAGATGGCCGAAGGGTTTGAGGCGGCTTTGCCCGGCCCATTGCGTGACCACGCCCGCCGTGCGCGTAACCTGGGGACAGGCATGCAAACCGGCGGTTCCGGTACGCTGTTTGAAGAACTTGGTTTTTCATACATTGGCCCGATTGATGGACACGACATGAACCAGCTTTTGCCGGTTCTGCGTGCAGCACGTACCCGCGCCACGGGGCCGGTTCTGATCCATGTTTGCACTACCAAAGGCAAAGGCTATGCCCCTGCCGAAGACAGTGCAGATTGCGGGCATGGTGTATCCAAGTTTAACGTCGCTACTGGTGCGCAGGCAAAATCGTTGCCCAATGCGCCAAGCTATACAAAGGTGTTCGGCACCGCCCTCACCACTGAGGCCCAACTCGATCCGACGATTGTTGCGGTGAGCGCGGCGATGCCGTCTGGAACGGGCGTAGATATCATGGGTGCGCGGTTCAAAAACCGTGTCTTTGATGTGGGTATTGCTGAACAACACGGTGTGACCTTTGCTGCTGGTATGGCCGCTAGCGGGCTCAAGCCGTTTTGCGCGATCTATTCGACGTTCCTGCAGCGCGGCTATGACCAGATCGTCCATGACGTGGCCCTGCAGAACCTGCCCGTCCGCTTCGCGATCGATCGCGCTGGCCTTGTTGGTGCTGATGGCCCGACCCATGCAGGTGCATTTGATATCGGATTTATGGCGGCCCTTCCCAACATGGTTGTGATGGCCGCAGGGGACGAGCTGGAGCTGATGCATATGGTCCGCACTGCTGCCGCCTATGACGAAGGTCCGATCGCGTTCCGCTATCCGCGCGGCGAAGGTGTCGGGCAGGAATTGCCCGAGCGTGGTGAGCTAATCGAGATAGGCAAGGGCCGTATTGTTCAAGAAGGGTCCGATGTGGCGATCCTGTCCTTTGGGGCGCATCTTTCCGAGTGCCGCAAAGCTGCTGAAAAACTGGCCGTTCAAGGCGTCAGCACCACAATCGCAGATGCCAGTTTTGCCAAGCCGTTAGATCGCGCGTTGATCCGACAGTTGTTACGCAATCACAAAGCGCTGATCACAGTCGAGCAAGGCGCAAAGGGCGGCTTTGGCGCGATGGTTTTGCATGATTTGGCAAATGACGGTCTGCTTGATGGGCGCTGCCAAGTCCGCACAATGACACTGCCTGATCGCTATATTGATCATGCCGCACCTGACGCGATGTATGCGGATGCGGGACTAACGGCTGTGGATATTGCCGCGACAGCAATGCAGGCGGCTGGGATCAAGATAAAGAATGCCAGCGCAAGCGTCAGCTAAGGTCAAGATACTCTAGCGCCGCTATGATCCGCGCTTCTACCTCTGCGGGGGGCAGTTGCACGGGCAGTGGCGGCACTGCGTCGGTCAGCCCAAGATGGCGTGCGATGGTGTATGCAACCCGAATGCTGCCATAGGCTTGGACCTCGGTCCAAAGCGGTTGAAGCGCGGCTTGCAGCTTTGCTGTCAGATCAACATCACCTGATTGCGCCGCTTTGGTTAGGGCCATTGCCGGCTTTGGCAAGGTCCCCCCGATCGCGGTGTACCAAGCGTCCGCACCTGCCAAAAGCCCCGCGGCACATCCCCAATCGGCACTGTAACCAATAGCAAAATCATGCGGCAAAGCTGCGCGCAATTGCGCCAGATCATCAGCAATTTCACCTGCCGGAAGCGGCATTTTCACAGCCTGAATGTTTGGGATGTCTGCTAGGCGCTGCAACAAAGGTAGGGAGAAACTAAAGTGCGTCGTGCCGGGATTGTTGTAGATGCTGATCGGAAGGTCTGTGGCCTTGGCGACGGTTTCAAAATGCGTGAAAGCCTCGTCCTGCGTCAGTGGTGTGTAGGACACGGGTGCGAGCAATAACGCGTCTGCTCCTGCTGCTTGAGCGTCTTGCGCATGAGCCACGACATCATTCGTCCGCAATGCGCCAACACCGACGATCAGTGGGGTGTTTGTGACAGTGGCGACTGCGGCTTTGATTGCGCGCAAGCGCTCAGTGCGCGACAGATATGCGTAGCTGCCAGTGCTGCCCAATAACCCGATCGAGTTCACTTTTGCGTCCTCTAATCGTGCGACCAAATGGCCAAGCGTGTCGGTATCGACTTGGCCTGATGCGTTACAAGGCGTGATCGGGAAAGCTGAAAGACCGTGGAACATGGACATGGTATGAACCTTTTTTACAGAGGGCCGGTTTGGAACAGCCAGACTTTGATGCCGCCATGCGGGATTGCAGCACCCTTGGGTTTGAACGGTAGACCGGTAGCTTTGGCCAGTCCGGCGTCACTGGTAACGATGCCAACGCGCCAGCCGCTAAAGCGTTCGCGCAAGGATTCGCCAAGTGACGCGTAAAGCCCATAAAGCAGTTTAGGGTTGCCGATGCGTCCACCGTAGGGCGGGTTGCAAATGACCAGACCAGCAGGGCCGTCGGGTTGCGTAACATCCGAGGCGCTGAGGTTTTTAAAGCTGATGTGATCCGCGACGCCCGCACGTTCCGCGTTTGCGCGGCTCATCCGGACAGCACCTGCATCGCGGTCGCTGCCGTACAAATGTTGGGTGACGGGCTTTGTGTCTTCACCCATCTTGCGCAGGATGCTCCAGCGACCCGCGTCGAAATTAGCCAATTGCATGAAGGCGAAGTCGCGTGACCGACCGGGCAAAAGCCCCGCGGCCATTTCCGCTGCTTCGATCAAAAACGTGCCTGAACCGCACATAGGGTCCAGCACAGGTTCCACCCCGTCATAGCCGCACTCGCGCAACATCAGCGACGCCAATGTTTCACGCATTGGGGCCTTGCCAACCGCTTCTTTGTGCCCGCGTTTATGCAGGCTTTCACCTGATGTATCGATGCTCACGGTCACGCGATTGTCGTCGATGCGCACTTTGACCGTAAGCGGGGCATCGGCGCTGATCGTCATACCGTGACTGTCTTTGAGTGCTGTTTCGATCCGCTGGGTCGCGGCACCTGCATGGTAAATCTTGGATTTCTTCGAAGTCGTGACCTCGACCCGCACTGGAATGTCCGTTCGCAGGATGTCACCCCAAGGAAACTTGCGTGCGCGTTTGTCCAGTTGTGCCAGATGGAACGCCATAAAGCTGCCGACCCGCGCCAGAATACGGGTGGCCCCACGCATCACAAGATTGGCACGCCAGACGTCTTCCCAATTGCCAATTACAGATACACCGCCTTGGGTGCGTTCTGCATTGGCAAAGCCGTTTTCAAGAGCCTCGGACAGCAAAGCATCCTCGAACCCCGGGGTAGCGACCATGAAGATTTCAAAGGTTTTATCCATGCTGCCTGCATAGTTGCGATTGCTTGCTGATCCAAGCGCTGTCTTAGGAGGGTGCGGCTTCGGGTTTTGGTTTCGGCTTGGTAATTCCTTCAAGCGCTCTAAGCGGGCGGCGCACGGCCTCTGTTAATCCGGGCCTTGTCGGGGCAACTGATTGCTTGCTAACCTCGACGATCAGAACACCACCAGCGGCTATCACGGGAATATTATGGCCTACTCTTTCAAGGAAATCCGCAGATTTGCGCCATATCTTTTTGGCGGAAGGGGGCTGATATAGTGTCGACAACGTCCGCTCGGTTACGAACTGATGCTTGCGCAATTGAGCTTCTAGTTGGCTCAATGAATAGGGCCGACCATAGCCAAAAGGCGTCGCATCCGACCTTGACCATAACCCCGCACGATTAGGCACGATGAACACGGCCTTCCCGCCGGGACCAAGGACGCGCCACGCCTCGTCCAAGATCATCGAAGGTTGTTCGGTAGTTTCTAAACCGTGGAGCATCACCAGCTTGTCGACTTTTCCGGTCTCAATCGGCCAGAGCGTATCTTCGCAAAGGACGCTGACGTTCTTTCCATCAGCAGGCCAGGGCATCACCCCTTGCGGCCCGGGCATCAGCCCGATCACCCGTCGCGCATCTTTTAGATACGGTCGCAATAAGGGCAGGGCAAACCCGAAACCCACGACCATCTGGCCTTTGGCTTCGGGCCACATTGTGACCAATTCGTCGCGGATGACCTTTTGCGCCGCCCGGCCCAAGGCGCTGCGGTAATAGAAATTTCGCAAATCCAGAACGTCTAGGTGCATTGCGGTTTACGGCCCCTTCGGCAAAACTATATCATGAGCATAACAACGCGGAGCGGTATTTCCATGACAAAGACAGCAACGGTCGAAATGGTTGTGGTGCCATGCTTAAGCGATAACTACGCGTTCCTCGTGCATAATGCCGCCACAAAGGAAACGGCCTTGATTGATGCGCCAGAGGCAGAACCGATCCAAGCGGCGCTGGATGCACGCGGTTGGACGCTGACGGATATCTTGATCACGCATCATCACTGGGATCATATCGATGGGTTGGAGCCGTTGCGCAAGAACGCCCGTGTGATCGGGGCGCAGACCGACGCCCACCGTCTGCCTGCGCTTGATCTTGCCGTGGCAGAAGGCGACACGATCACAGTTTGCGGTCAAGCGACGAATGTCATTGATGTGTCAGGCCACACCATTGGTCATATCGCCTTTTACATGCCGGATGCCGGATTTGCCTTTACCGCTGATAGCTTGATGGCGCTTGGCTGTGGGCGGCTGTTTGAAGGCACGCCTGCGCAGATGTGGGAAAGCCTGCAAAAACTGCGTGCGCTGTCCGATGACACGGTCATTTGCTCGGGTCATGAATACACAGAAAATAACGCCCGTTTCGCCGCATCCCTTGACCCAGACAATCGCGACCTTATCTCTCGTATCAAGGGGATCGCGGCGGCGCGTGCTGCTGGCAAACCAACGGTCCCATCAACGCTAACCCTAGAAAAGCGCACAAACCCGTTTTTGCGTGCTGATCTTCCAGAATTCAAATCCGTCATGGGCATGGCCGATGCATCCGCAGTGGATGTGTTTACGAAGGTCCGTGCGCTGAAAGACACGTTTTGACCGCAGCAACGATGCGTTTGGTCGAAAAACAGAAGAAATCTACGGCATCACGCGTATTGTGATGCTTAAATGGAAAAAAGTCCTTGAAGGTTGGCGAATAAAACCAAACCTTAAGGGTAAGAGGCCACGGTTGGTCCGTGCAGGACACGTCCCGACCCCCGATATGAAGGAGCACAAACCGTGCCATCATTTTCGACCACATTAGAGCAGTCCATTCATGGCGCACTTGCGCTTGCCAATGAACGCAAACACGAACTTGCCACGCTAGAGCATCTGCTCTTGGCGCTGATCGACGAACCTGACGCAGCTCGCGTGATGCGCGCGTGCTCGGTGAACCTTGACGATCTGCGCAAAGATCTTGAGGATTTTATTGGCGATGATCTGTCGACCCTGATCACTGATGTCGAAGGGTCCGAGGCCGTGCCAACGGCAGCTTTCCAACGCGTGATCCAGCGTGCGGCAATTCATGTGCAGTCTTCTGGTCGCAGCGAAGTCACCGGCGCAAACGTGCTGGTCGCTATTTTCGCAGAGCGTGAAAGCAACGCGGCCTACTTTCTGCAAGAGCAGGACATGACGCGCTATGACGCCGTGAACTTTATCGCGCACGGTGTGGCGAAAGACCCTGCGTTTGGCGAAGCGCGTCCTGTTACAGGGTCGCCAGAAGAAAGCGAAACAATTGCACCCGGTGAAGGTGATGCAAAAGAAAGCGCACTCGCAAAATATTGCGTCGATTTGAATGCAAAAGCTACAAAGGGCGATGTTGATCCCCTGATTGGCCGCGCACACGAGGTCGAGCGTTGCATTCAGGTGCTTTGTCGCCGCCGCAAGAACAACCCGCTGCTGGTGGGTGATCCGGGCGTGGGTAAAACCGCGATTGCCGAAGGTCTGGCCTTCAAGATCGTGAACGGGGAAACACCTGAAGTACTGTCCAAAGCTACGATCTATTCGCTTGATATGGGCGCATTGCTGGCCGGCACACGCTATCGCGGCGATTTCGAAGAACGCCTGAAGGCCGTGATGACTGAAATGGAAGATCATCCCGATGCCGTGTTGTTCATTGATGAAATCCACACGATCATTGGTGCTGGTGCGACATCTGGTGGTGCGATGGATGCGTCGAACCTGCTGAAACCTGCGTTGCAGGGCGGCAAGTTACGCTGCATGGGGTCAACGACCTACAAAGAATTTCGTCAGCACTTTGAAAAGGACCGCGCACTTAGCCGCCGTTTCCAAAAAATTGACGTGACAGAGCCTTCAATCCCAGACGCAATCAAGATTTTGCAAGGGCTCAAGCCATATTTCGAGGAGCATCACAGCATCAAGTATACGGCTGAAGCGATCAAAATGGCGGTCGAATTGTCCGCACGCTACATCAACGACCGCAAGCTGCCCGACAAGGCGATCGACGTGATCGACGAAGCGGGTGCCGCGCAGCATCTTGTTGCTGAATCAAAACGTCGCAAGACCATCGGCGCCAAAGAGATCGAGAATGTCGTCGCCAAAATTGCGCGCATTCCAGCCAAGAATGTGTCCAAGGACGATGCAGAAGTGCTTAAGGATCTCGAAAAGTCGCTCAAGCGGGTGGTCTTTGGTCAAGATGCTGCGATCGAAGCGCTCGCGTCTGCGATCAAACTGGCGCGTGCTGGTTTGCGTGAACCTGAAAAGCCGATTGGTAACTACCTGTTCGCGGGCCCAACCGGTGTGGGTAAAACTGAAGTTGCCAAGCAACTTGCTGATACGCTGGGTGTTGAACTTATGCGTTTCGACATGTCGGAATACATGGAAAAGCATGCTGTTTCACGCCTGATCGGTGCGCCTCCGGGGTATGTCGGCTTTGATCAAGGCGGTATGTTGACCGACGGTATCGATCAGAACCCGCATTGCGTGCTTTTGCTGGATGAAATGGAAAAGGCGCATCCTGACGTTTACAATATCCTGTTGCAGGTCATGGACCACGGCAAACTGACGGATCACAACGGACGGACGACTGATTTCCGTAACGTGATCATCATTATGACGTCGAACGCCGGCGCGTCGGAAATGTCGAAGAATGCGCTCGGGTTTGGACGTGAAACACGCGAAGGCGAAGATACTGCTGCGATTGAACGGACGTTTACACCGGAATTCCGTAACCGTCTGGATGCGATTATCAGCTTTGGTGCATTACCCAAGCCGGTCATCATGCAGGTGGTTGAAAAGTTCGTGCTGCAGCTCGAGGCACAGTTAATAGATCGCAACGTGCATATCGAACTGACAAAGGGTGCGGCTGAATGGCTGGCCGACAAAGGCTATGATGTCAAAATGGGTGCGCGTCCGCTGGGCCGTGTCATTCAGGAACACATTAAAAAGCCGCTTGCCGAAGAACTACTGTTCGGCAAACTTGTCAAAGGCGGCATTGTGAAGGTTGGCGTTAAGAAAGGCGCGTTGGAGCTGACATATGAAGCCCCGGCACAGGGCAGGATTTCCGGAGGTGGTAATAAACCACCACTTTTGACGGCTGACTAAGTCTTTTGACGATAATTAGAAAGGCCCGCAGTTATACCAACTGCGGGCCTTTTTTGTGCGTGATGACACGTCTATTTCTCTGTTAGCTTCAATTCAATGCGGCGGTTCTGCGCGCGCGCTTCGGGCGAATCCAGCGGATTGATTGGCTGGAATTCACCAAAGCCGTTGGCCGCCAGCCGCCGAGGGTCGATCCCCAAGTCTTGGGACATGAACCGCACGACCGACAAGGCCCGTGCTTGGCTTAGTTCCCAGTTATCTGCAAAACGGCCACCGGTTATGGGAATATTGTCAGTATGCCCGTCTACGCGGATCACCCAATCGATCCCTGATGGAATATCATCAGCGATTCCGCGCAATATGTCTGCGATATTGGCAATCTCGGCCTCGCCAGCAGGGGCAAGAGTCGCACTTCCGGGTTCGAACAGCACTTCGGACGCGAAAATAAAGCGGTCGCCCTCGATGCGAATACGGTCTTGGCCTTCCAAGACTTGGCGCAATTCGCCAAAAAAGTCCGACTTGAACCGTGCAAGATCTTCGGCTTCGGCGGTCAGCCTTTCAGCTTCTTCCTCAAGACGGGCTTTTTCGGCTTCTAGCCTGATGCGTTCGGCTTCTTCCAAAGCGCGGCGCTGACGTTCTTCAGAGACAACGCGCGCAAGGGCTGTATTCAGCTGCGAGCCGAGGGTTTCAATTTGCACCTGCGCTTCAATATCTGCTTCTTCCGCCAGATTAAGCAGTGACTGCAGATTTCCAACCTGCGTGCGCAATTGCGTGATCTGTTCATTTAGTAGTGCGACCTGTCGCTGGCTTTCAGCGGAAAGCGCTTCTTCTTGGGCCAATTGGTCATTTGCGATGGCCAGCAATTCCGCTTGCCGCTGCGCTTCGGTCGCTTGGAGGTTTTCACTGTCTTCAAGCAACGCCAGTCGCGCCCTGACTTGTGCAAGCTCAAAGGCGAGCGCCTCGTTTTCGCCAGCAAGCGATCCGCGCAGATTATCTAGCTCTTCTTGTGCCGCCCGCGCTGCTGCCAAAAGAGTGAGCGTTTGCTCTGCCTCAAGACGCTGGCGCTCAAGGTTCAAGGTCATCGCGGTCAATTCAGTATCCGCGTTTGCCAACCTTTCGCGCAAAGCCTCGGCTGCGGCCAGATCGGTGAGAGCCTCTGCCTCTAGGGCGGAAATGCTTTCGGTTTTTGCGGCGTTTTCGGTTTCCAGATCGGCGACCAGTGCCTCTAGCGCTTCGCGTCTCGCCGCAGCAAGTCGTGCCGCCTCTACGCCTTCGTCGATCTCGGAGCGGGCTTGGGCTAGGGCAAGGTTCAGCGCGTCTTGTTGCGACAGTAGCTCGGCCTGCTCCGCTTCCAATCCGGCAATGTTGTTCAAGGCTTCGTTGCGTTCCGCGAGCAGCCCTGCGACTTGCACCTCGAACTGGGTGATGTTGCTTTGAGCCTCTGCCAATGCCTGATTTTGGGCTTCACGTTCCGCGATCAGTGCTGCGATGCGCCCTGCCTGAAGAGTTGCTTCGGCGTTCGCCGCCTCAAGATCAGAAGAAAGCGCTGCACTGCGGTTCTGTTCCAGACCAAGCGTCCGCGTGAGGGCGGCTACTTCGCTGCTCAAGACGTTCAGTTCGTTTTCTTGTCCTGTGATCTGTTGGCGCAGAACGAATTGGATGACCATAAAGATGGTCAGCACAAACATCAAAACCAGCAAAAGTCCGGTCATTGCGTCTACGAAACCGGGCCAGATTGCGTTCTGGAATCTGTTAGATGATCTGCGGCTTAGCGCCATGGATCAGCCTCTGCCTTTGATCGCGTTGGTCAGATTGAGGATGTCGCCGCGCAAATCAGCGATGCTTTCCTGACGACCGGCTGACATTTCCTCTAGAATGCGTAGCAGTTGCACATCAATTGACCGCAACCACATCCGGCTTTCAGCGTCGATGCCTTCCATGCCGTTGTCTTCCAGCTTTTGAATTAAGGCGGCTTGCCCCTCTGCCACCCGTTCCAGCAATGCGGTATTGGCGTTGGCTGTGCTGTTCTGTGCCATTTGTTCCATGGCAGCCGCTAGGCTGGCAAAGCGTTGGTCGTTCTCGTTTCGGTTGCCTTCGTTCTGGCCCATCATCATGTGCATAGTGTCCATGACCTCTGCCAATTGATCAACGAAAGCACCCATGGCCCCCATATCTGTGCCGGCTCCTTCTTCGCCGTCGACGCCAATGCGCGTGATCGTCGAGAGCCATTCTTCAAGTTCGCGGTAGAAACGGTTCTGCCCGTGACCAGCAAATAATTCCAAAAGGCCAACGATCAGTGATCCGGCCAATCCCAAAAGGGAACTGGAAAAGGCCGTGCCCATACCGCCCAGTTGTGCCTCTAATCCAGATTGCAGGCGTCCAAAAATGTCTGCACCAGATTCACCTTCACCTGGATTTAGCGACCGTATTGTTTCAACCAATGCTGGAACGGTTGTTGCCAAGCCGTAGAATGTCCCTAAAAGGCCTAGGAAAATCAATACGTTGCCAATATACCGTGTAATTTCGCGATCTTCGTCGATCCGCTGCGCCACAGAATCGAGGATTGACCGGCCAGACGACGACGACACCTGCGTCCGTGCGCCGCGTGATCGCAGTAGCGTCGCCAGTGGCGCCAAAAGCGAAGGTGCAGTGCTATAGGAATGTCCGCCCGCGTCGCGCGCGAACCGCTCAATCCAGCGCACTGAATTCATCAGCAAGAAGACCTGATTAAAGCAGGACATCACGCCAAGGACGAAGACGCCCAAGATGAATCCGTTCAGGTAGGGGTTTGATTGATAAATTGCCGTGATTTGTTCAAGTCCCAGATAGAACCCGGAACCGATCAAACCTAGGACGATCAACATAAATAGAAGTTGCCGAATGGGCTGAGAGAATTGTGGCTGTACCTTGGGCGCCCTTTTGTCCGACACGGATGGCAATCCTCATATTGTGTTGCGGCTACGTTTGCATAACACCATATGGGCAAATTTTCACAAACCCAATCGAAATCAGGGTGCGCTTATGTTGCCTGCAAGGCACGCACACGGTCGACCAGCCACGCCATATCATCGTCGCGGATAGCCAATTCGGTCAAATGGCTGGCTGTGTTGAACAGATATTCGGTATTTGGGCCGCGTCCGCCAATGGCCTGTGCGATGATCTGCGCCTGTTTTTCCAGATCGAACTGGCAGTACTGCACGTGGTCACGGTTGATGATGTAGGCCAGCGCTTGGATCGTTTCGCCGTCCTCTGTCATCAAGGGCACGGTATCTTCGTAGTAGGCAGATGAAATCAGTTCGCGTTCGCGCAACATCGCAAGCACGTCGCCTTTTTCTCGTTCGTCCACTTGAAAGGCAACGCCAGTGCATTGCCCACCGGGGAGCGTGTCCAGCGCAAGTACAAGCCCCGGATTTTCTTCGGACCCACGGTGATGGATCGACAGCATGCAAAAACTTCGATGGTAATCATGCAGGCATGCTTTGACCTTTTTGGTCGGGGTAAAACCCGGATTCCACAAAAGCGAGCCATATCCAAAAACCCAAAGCGCCATGCTGTTTCCCTTTTCTCTTCCACCCATAAACACTGGATTTGACGGAACGAAAAGGGGCTAGCTTGTATGCAACAGATCCCCGAAGATCGCGGCGGTGTGGTCTTGCAGGTAAATTCGCAGCCACGGCGTATATTGGTTGGGGTGACGCGCCACATCAGCAGACAGATCATAGAAATCAACCCAACGCGTATTCATTACTTCGTTTGGGTTCATTTCTATTTTCAGATCATTTGGCGCATCCGCCACGAAGACCTCTACCACTTCGTGTTCGATCAGCCCGCCACCGACATCTGCGCGGTATTCGATCTGGTCGCGGTGGGACGGATAGAGCCCAGTGATTCCAAGTTCTTCTTCCAAGCGGCGTACAGCGCAATCGGTAGCGTCTTCCTCCCATTCGGGATGCGTGCAGCAGGTGTTCGCCCAAAGTCCGGGCGTGTGATACTTGTCCATCGCGCGTTGTTGTATCAATACGCGCCCTCGGTTCATCACGAATATGCTGACCGCTTTGTGCTTGAGCCCGCGCACATGCGCGTCCAACTTTTCCACTGGTTGCAATTCGCCGTTTTCCCAGGCCGGAATCATGATCGTCATGTGCGCAACGGTGACACGAGGCGCGTCAAATGCGCAAGGTTTTTGATACCGATTTTGAGGTGTGCCATCGGACGGGCCTTTACCAGTTTCTTGTTCATATACGCTTCAAACGTCAGCTTTTGCACGTCCACATCGTGGCATAGTGATACAAACCGTTCGCGGCGTTCGTCGCTGCGGTAATAGGCATTCTGCATGGCGCCCAGAACACGAAACACCTGTTTGTGTTCCCGCATAAAGAGCTTTCGTGCCAATTGCAGATCTTTTACGCGTCCTGACGCTAAAGTGGCTGCAGCGGCGGTCGCCGCCACGCGTCCGCCAACCATCGCATAGTAAATGCCTTCGCCGGATGACGGGGCAACGACGCCAGCCGCATCACCAGCGAGGACGACGTCTTTGCCGTTGTCCCAGCAATCAAGTGGCTTGAGCGGGATCGGCGCGCCTTCTTTACGGATCGTTTTGCAGTCCGTCAGGCCAGAGGCCGCGCGCAAATCAGCGGTGGCCTGCTTGACGTCAACGGATTTGATCATAGACCCCATCCCGACGCTGGCCTGCTGCCCGTGCGGGAAAACCCAGCCGTAGAAATCAGGTGAGATTTTGCCATCGTAGATCACATCGCAACGGGCGGGGTCGTAAGTCAGGTTGCGCTCTGGGGCTTCGATAATCTCGTGGTAGGCGATCACATAAGGAATTTTTTCGCCGTCTTTAATTTCGGTTCGCGCGACATTAGAGCGTGCCCCGTCGGCGCCGATCACCAACTTGGTCGTCAGTTTCATCGCGTTGCCGCTGACCTTGTCGCGGTAAACGACATGGGTGCCGTCCGCGTCGCGTTCGATCTTTGTGAAAGTGCCAGTGTAGCGATGTGCGCCAGCTTCTTTGGCGCGGGTACGCAGGAATTCGTCGAAATGCTCGCGATCAACCATACCCACAAAGCCGTTTTCAATCGGGATATCAACCTGACGACCGGTAGGAGAGATCATGCGCGCAGTGTTTACCTTGGCGACGATCTGTTCTTCGGGGATGAAGAAATCTTCGATCAGGCGCGGTGGAACGGCACCGCCACATGGCTTGATCCGTCCGTCACGATCAATGAATGCGACCTTGTGACCAGACCGTGCGAGGTCTTCTGCGGCGGTGGCGCCAGATGGGCCTGCGCCTACGACGACGACATCATATTGCATTGATCATTCTCCCGGAACGAGTGTGGCGGACGGCATTCTGCGGTCCATAATTTTGGCGGCCATAGTTGCGGCTGCAATGAAAAGGGCGGCTTCGGCGATAAAGACGATACCAAAGGCTTGGGTGTCGCTCATGCTGAGGCGCAGCACATCCACCAAGCCCGCGCCGACCAGCCCGCCAAATCCGGCGGCAATGGCCTGTGCAGCGCCCCAAAGGCCCATGCGCGTGCCTTCGCGGCGCGTTGCACCTTGGGCGGCGAGCGCCATCATGGAACCGATCGCCGCGACTGCGAACATGCCGTTGAAGAAACCTAAAAGAACGACGGCAGGTACAAGAGGCGCGCTTGGCCCGATGGGACCAAGGAATGTAATCAGGATCAGCGCGAGTGCCGATCCGACACAACCCGTTATCACCCAATTGCGCAAATCTCCGATTTTTAGGCCAGTAGCGAGGATGCCAACAGAAAGCATGCCAAGGAAGACACCACCGTTCTGAGCGCCTGAAAGTGACGTTGATTGCCCGGGGGTGAAACCGAAGACGAGGCCTGCGTAAGGCTCCAGGATCAGTTCTTGCATGAAATAGGCTGTCATCGACAGAAAGACGAAGATGGTGAAGTTGCGTGCCTTGCGCTCTGACCAGACTTCTTTCAGGCCTTCGCGGAATGGCGTTGGGTCAGGTTCGCGTATTGCTATCAAGGTACGCTCGATCCGCCAAACCGCGATGCAGGTGACCAGTGTCGCAATGCTGACGACGATACCAACAATTTTGATGAGCAAAGTTGGGGAATAGGGGTCGATGAACTGTCCGACCGTGCCAGCGGTTGCTGCAATTCCGAATATCATCATTAACCATGTGATTGTTGCTGCTGCCGCGCGGCGGTGCGGTGCCGTGGTTGTTGCCAGCAATGCCAGCAACGATGTGCCCGATGCGCCAACACCAAGGCCGATTAGCGTGTAGGCCACGATAGATACGGCCAATCCCATTGCAAAGGATTGCGGAAAGATCGGCAAAGCGCAGGCGGCCATGAATGCCCCCAAAGCCAGCGCCAGCATCCCGCCAATGATCCAGCGTGTACGGTGTCCGCCCGTATCCGAGTAGAATCCCCAATGAGGCCGTGTCAGTTGGATTCCGTAGTGTAGTCCGACCAACAGGCCGGGCAGGATTGCGGGCAATGAGAGTTCGACCACCATTAGGCGGTTTAGGGTCGATGTTGTTAGGACGACGATTGCGCCCAAAGCCATTTGCACAAAACCAAGCCGGAAAATCTGGAACCAAGTCAGTGTCAATTCAGCCTCCTATCGTGCGCAAAGCGACGGCGGCAATCATCATGCCGCTGATGTAAAACAGGATGCCCATGCCTTGATACCAAGGGGTTTTGCCCTCTGGATCGCGCAGCAAAACGCGCATCGCACCCAGTTGAATGGCAAGCATTGCCGTAATCCCTAAGGCATAGAATGGTTTGTCCCAATAGGTCAGCAATGCGATCACCAATGCCTGCGGAACCGCCATGATCCAGCACGCAATTCGCGCCGCCCGATCAGGACCAAGTGTGACTGGCAGCGAACGCAGTCCCATTGCGCGGTCGCCTTCGACTGCTTTGAAATCGTTCAGCGTCATGATGCCATGTGCGCCTAACCCATAAAGCACCGCAATGCTGATGACCTCGATGCTGGGCGCACCTGCTGCCAAAACCGCAGCACCCGTAATCCACGGCAAAGTCTCGTAGGCCAGCCCGCAAAGGCCCGGCCCCCACCAGCCGGATTTCTTGGCGCGGATCGGTTCAGCCGAATAGGCCCAAGCCGCCGCAATCGCCAAAATCGTTGCACCAAAGCCCCAAGGGCCAAGCTGATAGCCAAGAACGGTACCAACGACTGTCATAATCAGCGCGATATAAAGCCCCCAACGCCCTGGAATCCGGCCCGAAGGAATCGGCCTTTCAGGCTCGTTGATGGCGTCTACATGACGGTCGCACCAGTCATTCGCAGCCTGCGACATTCCGCAGACAATCGGCCCTGCCAGAATGACGCCAAGTGCCACTAAAAACCAATGATCGGAAGGGCTTGCCCCTGACGAGACAACACCACATAGGTAAGCCCACATTGGCGGAAACCATGTAACCGGTTTGACCAAACGCAGCATCGCGCGCGGCTCTGGCCAGCGGCGATCTGTGGTGGCGATCTGTAAATCAGAAGTCAGGCTCATTATGTCAGTCTAAATTGACATAAACGTTCCAGCAAGTGTAAATTAAAGTTGACAGCGCGCTAACTTGTCACTCCACCTTTGCCTGTTTTTTTATCTCAAGTCACCGTGTTAAGGCCGTTTTTACATCTGCCCCTTATTACTCTGTTTTGAGTTGAATTCAGGGGGTGTGGAATGCCAGCGAAGAAGAACGCTCCGATCATAATCAAACGCAAAAAGGTCGTTGCCGGTGGCGGGCACCATGGGGGCGCTTGGAAAGTGGCCATAAGAATGTTCCCTTAGATGTGGCGCTTTGCGCCGGGTGTGTTCAGGAATCCGCGATAGAAAGCGGCTTGAGGCGTCATTCTGACGTAGGTCCCCACCAGCATCGGCCGATGGTTTAGCTATTCTAGCAATGCATTCCTTAGACCAATTCACCTGAACAACTTGTTAATCGCAGAGACGCAAATACGTAGAATTTGAGTGAACTTATGCCTTCTTTTCGATGGTGGTCTGGGTGTTTGGCATCAATGAAACCTTGCCAGATGGATCATAGGTCGTCAGGACATCCCGCACGTCTTCCAATGCTGCAATGCGTTTGCGCGCAGCGTCGACACCTCTTAATGCGGCCCTGATCAACTGTTGATTTTCTTCAATCTGGGTTTTGAAGGCCAAAAGCACGGCCCTCGGTGGCAGGGACTGACCCAGGGCCTGTAAACACTGGTCTTTTGCGGCTGCAATTGCAGGTAGTGAACCATAGTGCGCGTTCAGCAAAGCCTGCCGCTCTTCTGCGAGGATCGAAAACAGTTCCGTTTGAAAATCACGCGCCATCCATGCGCACCTTCATGGCTTCAAAGAGCGCCTCGGCCAACCCGATGCCCCCGGTTTCTGCCATCTCTTGTGCCTGTGCTTCGCGCAAGAATGACGCGAACTGTTTTTCACCCTTTCCACCGCCAAACGAATCGCGTGGTGCGCCCAGACCGGCAGATTTCAGCATTTCTGCTAGAAAGGTTGCTTCGAGCTTTTGGGCAGCGTCGCGCAGTTTTGTGTCGGCAGTTATATAGTCCGGTAGCGACGAAATTGGCCGGGGTGGTGGTAAAACTGGGATCGTTGTCATCGGATTCTCCGCCATGCGCTTTTGGCAAAGATGTCGGACAGTCCTAAACATTCAGTAAGTTTTTTGCGGCAATACTCGGAAAAGAGCGATTCTTTCGGAGAACCGATGAACTTACTGTCTATTTCTGAACCTGGGCCTCAGTCGGCTGCAGTTCCATCCCCAACGTTGAGGAAGGGTGAGGTGCATGATGATGCATCACTGTTCGCGTTGTTTGTTAATCCAACCGAAAGTTCGCTTGCTTCATTGTTGGCACCGATGGAAGCCAACGTCGCACCAGACATAATTGCGCCAGCGACTGGGCAACCGGATATTGAAACACCCAGACCACATGGCGATGTAGATTTGCCATTGACGATTGCGGCAGCGCTTTCGTCACCATCCGATTTGCCGAAAGATGCACGCGGTCGGGTCATCGCGGAATTGCGGGCATCATTGCCACCTACAGCGCAGGCGCGCGGCATTCCCCAAGCGCAGCTTGATGCGTTGCCCCTGTGGGGCTCGGAAGTGGATCGTCTGGATACGGTGCTTACCACGTCGCCAAAGGGTGTCGGCGAAGAAGGTCATCCGTCGGCAAGGTTGGTGGTTTCGTCTGCAGCGCAAAGCATTGTCGAAGGACGTATTGCGCAACTGCCGGACGTCGCAAAAGAAAGAATGGCAGCGGCGCAGACGATAAGGGCGGAAAATACCGCGGACAAAATGAAATCGATGCCCACCACAGGGCAGGCTGCAAACGCTTCGCCGACGGCTTCAACTGATCTTCCGCATAGTGACGCGCCGAGATTGCAAAAGCTAAATCCATCAAGCGATCGTAGTCGAGTTCCGCAAGAGCGCGGCGCACCTCATGTTCTGCGGGAAGAGGTCCGCAGTGTTGCTCCAAACAATCCTGCGACATTTATCCAACCGCCCGCCACAGTTGCGCGGGGACTAAAGCATATTGAAACGGACTTGACCGAGCCTGTGATCAAACAGTTGGACCACGAAGGATTGCAAGGTGTTTCAAGCCAAGACAGGCTGGTTTCTGTTGCGCAAGGGACAGGGGCCGCAACTGGTGTCGGGGCAGAAACGGCACGCCACGCGGCGCACCAAATTGCGACCGCTGTTTCCAAAGGAAATGGAAAAACGACTGAAATCGCTTTGAACCCTGAAGAGTTGGGGCGAGTGCGGCTTACGCTGACGGCCAGTGATGGGGCTTTGTCGTTGGTGGTCTTGACCGACCGTCCCGAAACCCAAGAGCTTCTGCGCCGCCATATCGATGTTTTGGCCCAAGAATTTAGGGCGCTTGGATATGAAAGCGTTTCGTTCTCTTTCAACGCCGAAGGTCAGTCCGAGGATGGCGATCGATCAGCCGGATCGGATGAAGATGTGGATCATGTGGTCACCCAGAATATTGAGATTAATGACACAGCAGGACCAATGCCGACGACGGGCTTGGACTTGCGATTGTAGAGGTTCACAATGGAAATCACACAAAACCTGACAAATCCAAATCAAGGCATTCCGCCTGTTCCGGCGGCGCAGAGTGCTGCGGCGACAGTGAGTTCTGACTTTGAAGTTTTCTTGCAGATGTTGACGGCGCAGATGAAGTACCAAGACCCGGTGGATTCGACAGATTACGCCACCCAGCTAGCGACCTTTTCGGGTGTGGAGCAGGCCGTCTTGACGAATGATTTGCTAAAGGCATTGACGACACAAATGACAGTTGGTGGTCTGTCAGACCCTGCATCATGGGTTGGCCGCGAGGCCCGTTCGACCGCACCCGCATATTTCGACGGCCAGCCTATCGAACTTTTCCCCCAAGCGGTCGGGGCCTCAGATACTCAAGAGATTGTCGTGCGGGATGCTAGTGGTGCCGAGGTGCAGCGCATCCCATTTCTGTCAGCTTCCGAGAGTTTTGTTTGGGCCGGTGTTCTCCCGAACGGAGCGCCCATGCAGCAGGGGCTTTACAGCTTTCAGATTGTCGGCAAGGCCAATGGTGAAGTCACTGGCCAAGCAGGAGCTGATGTCTACAGTAAGGTCAATGAGGTCCGCATCGAAGGCAGCCAAACCATGTTAATTCTGCAAGGTGGGGCATCTGTCCCAGCCAGCAATGTAACAGCGCTCCGCGATAGAGGTGCCTAAAGCAGGTTGCTGATCCAAACGGCGCCACCAACCAAAACTCCGCCCAAAGTCATCCAAGACAGCCGAGCGATGCGTCTTTGAGGTTTAGGCGGCGGTGGCGGATTATTCTGACGGATCAAGGCGTCTTGCGCCAAGCGCGGCAATTGCGGCCCGAAACGCGCAAGGATTCGTGCGGTTTGTGCCAAATCACGCAGCAACGCCTTTGGTCCGATGCTTTCTTTGATGTAGTCTTCGACAACCGGTTTGGCGACTTGCCAAATGTTCATATGTGGATCGAGCGAGCGGGCAACGCCTTCGACAACCACCATTGTGCGCTGCAGCAAGATCAGTTCTGTCCGTGTTTCCATCCCGAAACGCTCGGTCACTTCGAAGAGATAGGTCAGCAATCGCGCCATCGATATACGGCTGGCATCCATTCCAAAGATTGGTTCGCCTACCGCCCGAAGTGCGCGCGCGAATTCATCGACATCGCGGTTGGCGGGTACATATCCCGCTTCAAAATGGACTTCGGCAACACACTGATAATCTTTGCGGATAAAGCCAAACAGGATTTCTGCATAGACCCGCCGTGTGTATTCGTCCAAGCGGCCCATGATGCCGAAATCATAAGCAATAATATCGCAATTGGCAGCGACCTTCAGGTTGCCTTGGTGCATGTCTCCGTGAAAATAGCCATCGCGCAGCGCATGGTTCAGAAACAGTTGCAAAACGCGTGTTGCAAGCAACCGGCGATCATGGCCCGCTGCATCAAGGGCACCGTTTTCGCCAATATTGGTTCCCTCGGCCCAGTCGAGCGTCATCACGCGGCGCCCTGACAAATGCCAACGAACTTTGGGCACCTGAAAACCTGCATCATTTTCTGTATTTGCCGCGAATTCCGACGCGGCAGAACTTTCAAGCCGTAGGTCCAATTCGCCCATGACCACACCTTCGAAGTGGGTGATCACGTCCATCGGACGCAAACGGCGTGACGACGGGGACAATAGTTCAATTGCACGTGCTGCAAAATAAAACGCGTCAATGTCTTTGCGGAATGCTTTTTCGATCCCGGGACGCAAGATTTTAACCGCGACCGCTTCACCGCTGTCGGCCAGATGCGCCTTGTGGACCTGCGCAAGTGACGCCGCCGCCACGGGTTCGGAGAACGAAGAAAACAGCTGATCAAAAGTCGATCCAAGTTCTTGTTGGATCGCCTGCTTGGCCTCGCGCATCGAAAACGGTGGCAGTTTGTCTTGCAACACACGCAATTGGACAGCCAATTCATCACCCACCACATCTGGGCGCGTCGAAAGGACTTGTCCAAATTTGATGTAAGCTGGCCCAAGAGCGGTCAGCGCGCGCACAGCGGGTGGGGTTGTCACATCGCCTTTGAAACCCAGCCATTGAAATGGCCAAACAAGCGTACGGAATGTGACACGCAATAATGGGCCTGCATCAAAGGCGTCCAACACGATCTTCATTGCGCCGGTCCGTTCCAGCGTCGCGCCTGTCCGGATCAGGCGGATGATATTGTGAGGACCGCGCACTTACAGTTTCCATCCAGAATGTAGTGCGGCCACGCCCATCGTCAGATTGCGGAATTTTGCGTTGCCAAAACCAGCATCGCGCACCATCCCCAGAAACGTTTCTTGATCAGGGAACTTGCGAATGGATTCGACCAGATACTGATAGCTGTCGCGGTCCCCGGCAATCATCTGCCCCATCCGGGGGATCACATTGAACGAATAGGCATCATAGGCGGCTTGCATTGCGGGGTTCGGCAACTGGCTGAATTCCAGAACCATCAAGCGCCCGCCGGGTTTCAGAACTCGGTAAGCCTCTGCCAGCGCATCTTGCGGACGGGTCACGTTACGAATGCCAAAACTGATCGTATAGACGTCAAATGTGTTTGCCTCGAACGGCAGCGCCATGGCGTCACCGACGACCCAATCGAGGCTGGTCGACATTTGCTCTGCTTCAGCGCGTTTTCGCCCTTCGACCAACATTTGCTCGGTCAGGTCAAGCACCGTGGCATGGCCATAACCCGCACGTTTCAAGAACCGGAAAGAGATATCACCCGTACCGCCAGCCACATCCAAAAGCCGCTGACCGGGGCGCGGTGCCAGCCAGTCCATCATCGCGTCTTTCCAAATCCGGTGCACACCGCCTGACATCACATCGTTCATGATGTCGTATTTGCTTGCGACCGAAGAAAAGACACCTTGGACGCGGCCCGCTTTTTCGTCTTCGCGGACGGTTTCGAACCCGAAATGGGTGGTGTTTTCAGGAGTGTCGGTCATGCGGGCTTGCCTATTGGTTTGTTACAAGACCTTATAGGCTGCCAAACGCGAATGACAATTGGACCAAATTGAAGCAGGGCGATGTCGCATAGTATAAAAATTCTGATCAATCTTGTGTGGTTCGCCTGTGCTGTTGGCGTATTTTATCTGATCGCGCTGATTCTGGCCGAAGATGTTGGCATGCCCGCGTGGGTGCCTTTCGATTATCACGCTGGATCGTGGCTTGCACTGTTCTTGCGGCTGTTTGGTATGCTAATCATCACCCCCCCTGCGATTGCACTTCTCATTTCGATCATGCGCATTGGTGCGGATCAATCGCGTTGGCGGCTCTATCAGAATGCGCACGACAAATATCTTGTTCTACGGCTGCCTATAGGCGTGAAAATCGCAGGGATTGGTCTGTCGGGTCTTCTTTTTCTCGCGATCATTGGCGTGTTGATATGGCAGCAAGAGCCTTGGGGGATTTGGCTCTTTGTGTCGCCACTGCTGTTGCTTGGACTATATGGTATATTGGTGTTTAGCCTCATCAGGGTGGATTTTGACCAAGATCACATCATTGCAATGACGCCACTTTTTCGGTGGCAGCGCCATAGGTGGACAGAACTTGTCGAGGTTACGATCAACCGTGAATGGCAAGAATTTCGACTAAAATTCGAGGATGGCCGCATCGCGCGGGTTTCGACACTGTTTAACAATTTGCCCGATTTCATCGCCTTTATGCAGGCCAAGATAAAAGAGAACGAAGATGCCCGAACTGCCAGAGGTTGAAACCGTCAAAGCAGGCATAGCACCTGTGATGGAAGGCCACGTCATTGCGCAAGCACAGGTTAATCGCCCTGATCTACGTTGGCCATTTCCCGACCGCATGGCAGAGCGATTGTCCGGCCAGCGCGTTCTAGGTTTGCGTCGCCGTTCCAAGTATATCCTTGTGGATTTGGAAAGCGCCGAGACGTTGCTGATCCATCTGGGTATGTCAGGGCGTATGTTGATTTCGGGGCATACAGTGGGCGATTTCCACCATGTTCACCCTGCACCTGCCAAGCATGACCACGTGGTTCTCGAAATGGACAGCGGCGTGCGCATCACGTTCAACGATGCCCGCCGCTTTGGTGCAATGGACCTGATGCAGACAGCCACCCAAGATGACCACTGGCTGATCCGCGATCTGGGGCCAGAACCGTTGGGAAATGCATTTAATGAAAGCTATCTAATTTCGCGGCTTGCCGGTCGCAACACGCCGATCAAGTCTGCGCTGCTGGATCAGCGGATCATATCGGGATTGGGTAATATCTATGTCTGCGAGGTTCTGTTCCGCGCAGGCATTCACCCCAAGCGCAAAGCAGGCCAGATCAGCGCTAAACGTGTCGCGAGTTTGGTGCCACTGATCCGCCAAGTGCTGTCCGAAGCGATTGCGGCAGGGGGGTCGTCGTTGCGCGATTATCGTCAATCCGATGGCGAACTGGGTTATTTTCAGCATGTTTTTCAGGTCTATGATCGCGAAGGAGAACAATGTGCAACCCACGGATGTGACAGAGTAATTCAGCGAATCGTGCAGTCTGGACGCTCATCTTTCTTTTGCCCGCAATGCCAAAGATAACTTGATCTGCCTGTGCGCTTTGTTAAGCCTTGGGGACTGACCAGCGGCAAAAGGGACAGCAGCATGGCCTATGACAAGATCATCGTCGATACGAGTGACTATATCACCACGATAACGCTTAACCGACCTGACGCGATGAATGCGCTTAATGGTGTGCTGCTTCGCGAGTTGTGCACCGCGCTCGAAGAGGCCGATGCGAGCGACAAGGTGCGCTGCATAATCATTACCGGTTCTGAAAAAGCATTCGCCGCCGGTGCCGACATTTCCGAGATGGCCGACAAGTCGTTCGTTGAGATGTACACGCAGCGGTTCTTTGAGAATGAAACCGATCGATTTAACCGGACCCGTAAGCCAATTATTGCGGCCGTCGCGGGCTATGCGCTGGGCGGCGGTTGCGAGCTGGCGATGATGTGCGACTTCATCATTGCCGCCGAGAATGCCAAATTTGGTCAACCAGAGATTAATCTTGGCGTGATCGCTGGACTAGGTGGCACCCAGCGTTTGACGCGCTTTGTCGGTAAATCCAAATCAATGGATATGCACCTGACTGGCCGCTTCATGGATGCCGCCGAAGCAGAAAGCAGCGGGCTGGTCAGCCGTGTCGTACCAACAAAGAAACTGCTGGCCGAGGCGAAAGCGGCCGCCGAGAAAATCACGCAGAAATCATTGATCGCTTCGATGGCTGCGAAGGATGCGGTTAACCGCGCTTATGAAACGACTTTAGCGGAAGGCTTGAATTATGAACGCCGGCTGTTTCATTCGCTTTTTGCGACCGACGATCAAACCGAAGGCATGGCGGCCTTTACCGAAAAGCGCGAGCCGCAGTTCAGGGATCGATAGCGGCGCAGTCACAAACACTACCAGATTTGCGCCTTATTAAGAACGTTTTCGTCTCACTTATTGGCAGACCTCGGTCGCGGCACTTTGCGGGGGAGTTTGAAAATATGCCAATTGCGGGTTCAAAGATGTCAAAACCAAAAAGCGTTTCGCTAAAATTTCTGTTCTCAACCAGCTTGACCCTCGTTTTTCTGGGCTCGCCGCTCGTCGCGAAAAATCATCAAAAACTAGTGTTGACTGAAAGCTTGCAAGCATTGCCCCAGTTTGAATTCGCAGGTTTTGTAGACGACGACGGGGCGGCCAATCGCATTGTCGCCGCCGAACGCCTGCGTTCTCTTTCCCAAGCAGTCCCCGCCGCCGTATGCCATTTGCACAACCATATCGACGTCGATGAAGTTACAGAGGTCTTGGAAACCAGCGTTGCTGCATTTGATTTTATGGCCGATGCATTGTTGAACGGAAATGAAGATATCGGCATCATCGGAGCAGAGCAAAAACCTAAATCAATCGTCGAAATCGAGGCGCTGATAGAATCCTGGCAACCCATTCGCATTGCCGCTTTGGCCGTTCTTTCAAATCCATTGGATGCAGATGCTGCGCAGATCGTGTACTCGTCCGACGACGATATGTTTGAGAAAACATATAGCCTGCTCACCCACATTGAGGGTGAGTATTCAAACCCCACAGAGATTCTGCAATCGGATATGATGTTGCTAGAAGTGTCCGGTCGCATGGCCGCACTGAGCCAGCGACTTGCCTTCGAAGCGTGCCTTGTCTGGTCAGGTGCTGGGAACGCCGAAGTCGTCGCTGATCTGCTTAAGACGATGGGCAACTTCGAGGCGTCCCGGACAGCATTGCATGAGGGTATGCCGGCGCTGGGTATCTTGCCGCCGCCCAACGCTGAAATTGCCGCGAAACTTGAAGAGATTTCCGATCACTGGGACGACGTACATGACGCGCTGACACATGTTGCATCTGGCGCTGACATTCCTGTGCCAGATCGAGAGATGCTTTATCATGATCTGATAACGAAGCTGCATCAGATAGAAGAGCTTGAAGAACTGTATCAAAACTACTCGAAGCGGATTTACTGATCCAAGAATTTACCATTGCGTTGCGACCCGTACTTCGGTATCCGCCCCGTCATACATGCGCGTGAGGCCCGCTCTGGCCAGAATCACCGGTTCGAAAACCCGGGGCTTGGGCTTATTGCGCTATTGAAATTCAGTATGACCCGTCATTGGGCCCAGTTAGGAACGAACACATGGCAAATTCACCACAGGCGAAAAAACGCGCCCGTCAAAACGAAGCCCGCTTTGCAATCAACAAAATGCGTCGCTCGCGGATCCGCACATTCTTGCGCGCTGTCGAAGAAGCAATTGCTTCTGGCGATCAGGCAGCAGCAACTGCCGCTTTGAAAGCAGCACAGCCAGAAATCATGCGCGGTGTGACCAAAGGCGTAATGCACAAGAACACGGCATCACGCAAAGTGTCCCGTCTGGCAGCACGCGTCAAAGCTGTTAGCTAAATCGTCTGATTCTGCCGCGAGGCACAAAAATAAAAGAGATCAAGCGCGTCCGAACAGGGCGCGCTTTTTTCATGCGGGTGTTGTGGCGCCGCGCAGAAATTGTGACATTTCAAAGGGCCGAGAGATTCTTTTCTGACAATCGATGAGTCAAGCGCGATGTTGTGTTGAACGGTGCCCAAACCAATTGCTAGTTTAGCGATGCGATTCACATCGTTCCGGGGGGGACATGAGGGGGTTTGCAGAGAACTGACTGGGGCTGGCGCATGATACCGCAAAGGCACCAAGGCGAAGATCTTTGTCGAACCTTATGCAATGATGAACAGGCAATAAGTAGCAACAAAGCTACATGTCTTTTCGAAGTTGTGTCTGCACCAAAGCTGGGGGCTGCTCCTTGGCAATGTTGTTGTTTGTGGACCTTTAATGCTGCCGTTCGGCATAGCTTTGCATCTATTGGATGCCAGGTTTTGTCGCAGCCACTGGTTATAGGTAAAAGACAAACCGCCTAGGCAAGGCAGCCTAGGCGATCACGTCTTTTTATCTCGGTCTATGTGACGTCAACGCTGGGCGCGTTGTAAAAATTTGAAGACCGTTTATGGGGACAAGAAGTTAGAATGACGAATGATATTTGGGCAAAGGTGTTGGGTGCGCTAAAGGGCACCGTAGGTGCAAGCAACTATTCTAGCTGGATCGCCCCACTCGAATTTGCGCAACTTTCAAGCGGTGTTGCGACCTTTGATGTCCCGACGAATTTCATTGGCAACTATGTGTCCCAGAACTTCGGTGACCAGATCATCTATCAAATGAATAAGGCTGGCGAAGACGTACAGCGCCTCCAGTTCCGCGTCCCTCCCCAAGCACGCCCATCTTTGACTCCTAAAACCGCACCACGTTCTAATGGCCGTGACGCATCGTCCGGGTCCCCGCTTGATGCCCGATTTTCTTTTGACACTTTCATTGTGGGTAAACCAAACGAACTGGCCCATGCGGCTGCCCGCCGTGTTGCCGAAGGCGGCCCTGTCACGTTTAACCCTCTGTTCCTTTATGGTGGTGTTGGCCTTGGCAAAACGCATTTGATGCACGCGATTGCACATGAGTTAAAACAACGCTCGCCAGAGCTGAATGTGCTTTACCTTTCTGCCGAACAATTCATGTACCGCTTCATCACAGCTTTGCGCGAACGCAAGATGATGGATTTCAAACAGCTGTTTCGTTCGGTTGATGTGCTGATGGTTGATGACGTGCAGTTCATCGGAGGCAAAGACAGCACCCAAGAAGAGTTCTTTCATACCTTCAACGCGCTGGTGGATGCTGGCAAACAGATTATCATTTCAGCTGACCGCGCGCCCGGCGAGATTAAGGACCTTGAAGAGCGGATTAAATCCCGTCTGCAATGCGGCCTTGTCGTCGACTTGCATCCCACCGACTATGAACTGCGTTTAGGAATTCTGCAGTCCAAGGTCGATGTTTATGCGGCCCAGTATCCAGAGCTTGAAATCGCTGATGGCGTTCTGGAATTTCTCGCACATCGGATTTCGACAAACGTTCGTGTACTCGAAGGCGCGTTGACCCGATTGTTCGCTTTTGCCTCGCTCGTTGGCCGCGAAATTACGTTGGACCTGACGCAGGACTGTCTGTCAGATGTCCTCAAAGCGTCTGATCGCAAAGTTACGGTTGAAGAAATCCAGCGCAAAGTGTCCGAGCATTATAACATTCGTCTGTCCGACATAATTGGCCCCAAGCGCGTGCGCAACTATGCCCGCCCGCGCCAGATTGCGATGTATCTGGCCAAGAAGATGACAAGCCGGTCCTTACCAGAGATTGGACGTCGTTTTGGTGGTCGTGACCACACAACTGTGATGCATGGTGTACGCCGGATCGAAGAATTGATGTCGCTTGATAGTCAGATCGCGGATGATCTTGAACTGCTGCGCCGCGCATTACAGGAATAACTCGGTAAGAGGGTTGCAGAACGGGGCAGGCGCTTGACGCGGCCCCACCCTTCGTCAACAGTTCAACAAAATGCTTGAGGCGGTCGCGGAATAGGGTACATTCTGCGTCCGGACCTCGTTCGGAAGCAAGATATTCGGAGATTGGGACATGAAATTCAGCATTGAACGCGCGGTGCTTTTGAAAGCAATGGCGCAGGCCCAGTCGGTGGTCGAACGACGCAATACGATCCCGATTCTGGCAAACGTCCTGATCGAGGCAGAGGGCGATGATGTGCATTTTCGCGCAACCGACCTTGATATCGAAGTTGTCGATCGCGCACCTGCCAAGGTGGAACGAGCAGGCGCCACGACAGTCTCTGCGGTGACTTTGAACGAAATTGTACGCAAGCTGCCTGACGGCGCTTTGGTGACATTGACCGAGGACGGCGCATCCGGCCGTTTGACGATCGAAGCGGGGCGTTCGAACTTTTCACTCGCGACGTTGCCCAAAGAAGATTTTCCCGTAATGGCATCGTCTGAATATGCCGCGAATTTTTCGGCGCCTGCGCCCGTGCTGCGCCGTTTGTTTGATAAGTCCAAGTTCGCAATCTCAACCGAAGAAACCCGTTACTACCTGAACGGTGTCTACATGCATGTCGCGGAAAGCGATGGCGGCAAGGTGCTGCGTTGTGTGGCGACTGATGGCCACCGTTTGGCCCGCATCGACGCTGATTTGCCAGCAGGCGCGGCAGACATGGCCGGCGTGATTGTGCCGCGCAAAACAGTTGGCGAGTTGCGCAAATTGCTGGATGACGACGACATGAAGATCGCGGTGTCCGTGTCCGAAACTAAAATTCGCTTTGCCACACCTGATATCACACTGACATCCAAGGTGATTGACGGCACGTTCCCCGACTACACCCGCGTGATCCCGCAGGGAAACACGCGCAAGATGGAAGTCGACGCCAGTGAATTCGCGCGGGCTGTTGACCGTGTGGCGACCGTATCGTCCGAGCGTTCGCGAGCTGTGAAACTCTCGATTGACGAAGACCGTCTGGTCCTTTCCGTCAACGCGCCCGATAGCGGTGCCGCGGAAGAGGAACTTGCCGTGGCATACAGCGACGAGCGGCTTGAGATTGGTTTTAATGCGAAGTACCTGTTGGAAATCGCCAGCCAAGTGGATCGCGAAAACGCTGTTTTCATGTTCAATTCTTCCGGTGATCCGACTTTGATGCGCGAAGGCAACGACACGTCTGCAGTCTATGTCGTGATGCCGATGCGCGTTTGACGCGGATAGCTTCCGTTACTTCGGGCTACGCTCTGCCAAGGGTTGATTGCCGTCAATGACCAAACTCGCCCTGTCAGAACTGTCGATGTCCCACTTTCGGTCGCATAAACGCGCCAAGGTTGATCTTGATACGCGCCCGATGGCCATTTTTGGCCCTAACGGCGCAGGAAAAACCAATCTGCTAGAGGCGGTATCACTGCTGTCCCCCGGGCGCGGTTTGCGCCGTGCAGGGGCTGACGATCTTACGCGTAAGCCAGAGGCGCTGGGCTGGAAGATTACTGCGGTCTTGCGGTCGTTGCATCAAACACACGAGCTGGAAACATGGGCCGAGGCGGGCAACCCACGGCAATTGCGCATTGATGGCAAGTCCGCGCCGCAAGTTGCCCTAGGAAGGATCGCCAGAGTGCTGTGGCTGGTACCGTCCATGGACAGGCTATGGATCGAAGGGGCGGACGGCCGCAGGCGGTTCTTGGATCGTGCGACGCTGAGTTTTGAGCCAACCCACGCAGAAGCTGTCTTGACCTATGAAAAAGCCATGCGCGAGCGCAATAGATTGTTGAAGGACATGGTGCGGGATGCGCATTGGTATACCGCAATCGAAGCACAGATGGCCCAAGCTGGCGCCGCCATTCAACGCAATCGGTTGCACGCAATCGCAGAGCTGACTGCGGCACAAGCTGCCGCGATATCGACGTTTCCAACCGCGACGCTGGCGCTGACATCGCCCGATCCCATTCCCGATGACCTGCAGGCGGCCCTTGCGCATAACCGCGCCCGCGATATGGCGGCAGGTCGTACTTTGATTGGCCCGCACCGTGCTGATCTTGATGCGATTTATGCCAGCAAGAACGTACCGGCCAAGGATTGTTCAACTGGCGAACAAAAGGCGCTGTTGATCAGCTTGATCCTCGCGAACGGGCGGGCATTGGCGCGAGACTTTGGCGCACCGCCAATCCTGCTATTGGACGAAGTTGCAGCGCATCTTGACGCGACCCGTCGCGCGGCGCTTTATGATGAAATCATTGGTTTGGGTGCGCAGGCATTCATGACTGGCACCGGACCAGAGCTTTTTGCAGAGTTGGGCGATCGCGCGCAGTATGCTGAAGTCACTGAAGCTGATGGGCAATCGTCTGTCATCCAAAGGGATAGTTTATGACACCGCAGCGCGTCACCTTGATCACACTTGGCGTCGCCGACTTGACGCGTGCCAAGACATTCTACAGCGCACTTGGATGGTCCCCGACACGCGACGAGGGCGAGGTTGT
>Ga0075467_10000504_pt1 | contig 31078 bp, 30 predicted proteins | sample DEB08_DNA_9_FD_75067 | JGI IMG/M metagenome (GOLD analysis project Ga0075467, IMG submission 75067) | Aqueous microbial communities from the Delaware River and Bay under freshwater to marine salinity gradient to study organic matter... | ecosystem: Environmental > Aquatic > Marine > Coastal ... | reverse complement strand
GGCGCGGGCTGTGTAACAAACAAAAGTAAAGGGCGAAATAGACCAAGGGTGGGGCCACATAGGCCAAAGCCAGCAGCCCTAGAAGCTCAAGACTGGCAAGCCACTGACGTCGCCATGCGGCCAATTCCGCCAAAACCAGCATCGCCACAACCAGAAACCACACGGGCAGGGACAGGGTGTGGGCTAGTGTCTGGCCACCATCCCCAGAAAGGTAAGAAAACAGCAAGGCGACATTATCGGTGTGAAAACCGATTGGCATCAGTAATAGCAACAAACCCACGCCAAGCCTAGGTGGAAGGCCCATGTCGTGCGACCAATCACCCGAAAAGTGCCAGGCACTGATGGCCAAGAAAACCAACAGGCTGCTAACCGGTAAAACGGTCCAGATCACGACCACAAGGGCCGCAATCATCAGATAAACCAAATTGAAGGCGACATTTTCAGGGCGTGTGCGGCTTAGTCCAATCTTTTCAGCAATCCAAGGGTCTAGTGCACCATGGGGCATACCCAACAACGCCACAACGACAGCCAAACCAACCAGTTGTACGGTGGGTGAAAAGAGGCTTGGGGTCAAGGCCAGTAGAGCAATGACAAAAATGGCCGTGACAGGGAAAAGCAACCGCTCTAGCGTGGGTGGTGGTGTCGATCGGCTCACGGGTTGCCTCATATTGGCCTTGGTCTTGTCTCAATCGGATCGGGCAAATAAAGTGGGTAATGAGCGCAGGAAGGCCCTCAAAAAAGGTAATTTTGGCAGGCAAGCAACGATTTGCAAACAATCTGACAGCGTTGCTTGATCGTTCATGAAGCGAATAAATCGGACGGGCTTGGTCTTGCTCAGCAAGGTATCAAATATTTCAGCAGCCCGAGCGGGTTCGTGACGCAGGACATTTAAGAAAATTTGATCCATCTTTTGTAACCAGTATCCAGATGTTGTCTGGCGCGCCAGTGTGCCATCACTGATGTATTGCTTGGCGCAACGCTGGGCCCAATCTTGAATACGTAAAAAGCCGTAGCCCGACGATGGCCTGAGCGCGCCACCGCGCATGCCAGCGAGCACGGGTTGCTTTTGCTTGGCATTCATCACCAGCGGCAAGCCCATCGGTAGTTCGGCAAATTCGGTGCGCAGGATCTGTGCATCAGACCAGCCACGTTTGGCAAGGAGTTGGTTCAGTTGGTTTTGAAGGCAAGCCCGTGTCGGGGGACGCTTGGCAAAGAAGGTGACTTCAACCAGCAGGTGGTCACAGGCAAATGGCAACACATAGGTAAAACAAAATTCCCCATCAACCAAACGCATGTCGGTCATGAGTTCTACGGTTTGGGTGTCAAGTGAAACTGGTTGGTTTAGCTTGATCTCAGCGCCTAAAAAGCATTGGTGCAGGGTTGATTGGTCGAGCTGCGATTGGGCGGGTGGACGTGTGTCAACCACCTGGCGGGCGATGTAAGTCTCTTCATCGGTGGTGATTTGCCAGCCTGGTTCTATGGCGCTCAGATCGGTGACGGCATGGCCGAGTTTTAATTCAATGGAAGGGCACCTCTCGATGATAGCCAGACTGGCTCTGTAAAAGTCGATTGATCGAACATAGCGGTATGGGAAATCGTCACATCCTCTGTGCTGTTGCTGCGCATTTATTTTCCCAAACGACCATCTCGGCCAACGGTGACCAAACCAAGGTGATAGCGCCTGCGAGTCATTTGCCCAGAAACACCAGCTGCGGTCGTCTTGATAGGTTTGACGCGGCTCAATCACCAAAACAGAATCCAGCGTTTGGCATTTTGCAAGCTCGCGCGCTAACGAGAGTCCCGCGCAACCCCCACCAAGAATGGCCAAGTCAACGCATTTGGGTGCGCGTTGGGCCTTGTCTTCAGGCGTACGCATGGCCAAACTCATGCGGGTGCCGCATTATTCGCACCAAAGCAATGTTGTAAGTGTTGGTGCAAATGAGCGTCATGGTGTACGTGTGTTTGACGGCTTGTTGACTGCGTAGAGTAGCGCGTCAGTGCTTTGGCCGCAGTGGCGAGCTTGCGCGAGTAAGGCACGACCGCTCTGCAGTCCCAAGCGCGATAGTCTTGTTCAGCCACCATCTGACCAATATCGCGATAGACCATGGCCGCCACCACAATGCCGTAGCGCGCAGTGGTTGGGAGGTAGTGAATACCCGCCATGCCACTCTGGTAATAGTCTTGAGCCAAAGACAAAACTTGTTTGGTGGCGGTGCGCAGTTGGGCGGCATGATCAGCTGACGGTTCGGGAATTTGCGCCGCTGCCACATCACCCAACCACGTGCTTGGAAGATAGACACGACCCTTTTGGGCGTCTTCGCCCACGTCACGGGCAATATTGGTGAGCTGCATGGCGATGCCCAAGTCGATGGCAAATGGCCAGGCCTGGTGGTCGCGGACATCCAAAATAAAACACATCATCAAGCCCACGGTACCGGCCACTTGGTAAGCGTATTGCAGCAACTCGGCTTGGTCCTTAACGCGGCGTGGCTCAAGATCTGATTGCACGCCACTGACTAGCGATAGCACGGGCGCCATTGGCATTGAAAGCTCTTGCATCAGGTCAAGCATGCTCATCACGCAAGGCTCGCTAGTTTGTCCTGTTTCTAGCGAAGTTTTGAGGGTGAACAGTTCTTGGGCAGCAATTGACGGATCGCTCGCTTCGTCGGCCAAATCGTCAACATAGCGACAAAAGGCGTAAAGCCGTGCCGCGCGCGAACGGTAAGTTTCACCCAGTAAACGGCTGGCGAAATGAAAGCTTCGTCCGTGAGACTTTAGGACAGCAATCGCTTCGTCAGTGGAAAGGGTCATGGGCCAAGAACCTAAGTGGCGTTTGGCAAAAGGCGGTCAACGACCTTTGCTGATGAAACCACACCTGGCAGTCCTGCGCCAGGATGGGTGCCTGCACCCACCAAGAAAAGGTTAGATGGGCCTTCACCGCGATTGTGAAATCTAAACCAAGCCGATTGGGTGAATAAGGGTGACACAGAAAAACCAGCGCCGTCTGGCGACAGGTAACGTTCTTCAAAATCAACCGGTGTCATAAAGAACTGATCCACAATCGATTCACGCAAACCGGGTAGTGTTCTTTGACCCAGTGCGGTGATGACGCGTTCTGCTAATTCAGGGCCCTTAACGTCCCAATCAATGTTCGCTTGCAGATTGGGTACAGGCACTAGCGCATAGAAGCTATCGCCACCCGGTGGGGCAAAGCTCTCATCGGTGGCCGTCGGGCGATGCAAGTAAATAGAAAAGTCCTCAGCGAGGATCTTACGATTAAAGATGTCATCAAGTAACGCTTCGTATCGCGGTCCCATCCAAATGGTGTGGTGTGCCACATCAGGGTATTGGCGCTTGGTGCCAAAAAACAGGACAAACAGTCCCATTGATTTACGCCAGCGATCAGCCTTCACACGCGCTGCCCAATTGACACTGGCTTTTGGAAGAAGTGACTTGTAAAGGTGAACAGGATCGGCGTTTGATATCACCCAGTCGGCGCGCAGGCGCTCTTGATGACCATCATGGCCTTCGATAGCCACGCTTTGAATTTTGCCGTCTTGAGTGGCCAAAGCAGTCACCGTGGTGTTCAGGCGAATTTCAATGCCTTGTTCGATCATCAGTGCTTCGATGGCATCGACCAAGGCGCCAGTACCGCCCATGGCGAAATGGACACCGTGCGATTGCTCTAAAAAGTGTATCAAGCCGTAAATGCAGGTCGTGTCAAAGGGATTGCCACCAACCAATAATGGCTGAATGGAGAAGGCCTGTCGCAAGTAGTCGCTTTCTAGGTAGCGATTGACCATTTGCCAAACGGTGCGCCATGCACCGAGTCGAGCCAGATGGGGCACTTGAGCCACCATAAAACCCACGCTGTGAAAGGGTTGGTCAGCGAGTTTGGTGAAGCCAATGTCATAGAGCTTGCGTGATTGTTCTAGAAGCTTTTTGTAGCCATCAACATCGGCCGGATTAATGCGATGGATTTCGGCCAAGGTGTCTTCTAGCGTGCCACCGTAGTCAAAATGAGCGCCGTCATTGAATTCAAAGCGGTACCAAGGTTTCAGTGGCACTAACTTAACGTGGTCATGCAACGACTGATCGAACAATTCGAACAGTTCTTCAAACAAGAAAGGTGCCGTGAGAACCGTGGGGCCGGCGTCGTGCTTGAAACCGGCGCGCTCAAACACTTGCGCGCGACCACCAAGTCTGGGGCAACGGTCAACGACGGTGACCGCATGGCCTTTGGCACGCGCTCGCAATGCGGCAGCCATACCGCCAAATCCACCACCAATAACAACAACTTGAGTCATGATTTCTCGCAGCTCGAACTCGATTCAGTGCAAACGGACAGCGTCAGCGTATGGCAAAGAGTGATAAACGCTTGACCGCTTTGTTCAGGCAATTGCCTGGCGTACTCGCAGGCCTGGTTCAGATGCGTCTGGGCCAACAGACGGGCTTGCTGGCGTGCTTGTTGTGCCGACACGTTGGTGTCTTGCGCTTGTATCACGGCAATGATGTTGCAATTGCCGATTGCCAAGTCTTCATTCAAATCAGCCATGTCGTCAGCGATTTGATAGGCGATCGCAAACGCTTCACCGGTCTGTGTGGCCGTTTGCAACGCGTGCCCACGATCCGCAGCAATCATGGCTAATTCTAACGGCAGGGCCAAAAGGGCCCCGGACTTACCCATAACTATTTGAAGGTATTGTTCAACACCCCAGCGCTGCGCCTCGTACTGTAAGTCGGCGATTTGCCCCACAATCAAATCAGCTGTGCGTTGGTGTAAGTGTCGAATCAGTTTGGCTGGGTTGGGATCAATTCTCGCCAAAACGTCAAAGGCGGCAGACAGCATCAAAGTGCCGGCGCACATGGCGGTATTGGCATCAAAACAATGCCAAGCGGCTGGCTTACCTCGGCGGTGCGTGCTTCGGTCTTGGATGTCGTCGTGCAGCAGTGAGGCGTTATGAACCAGTTCGCAACTGGCCGCTAGCGCGATGCAGGACTCGCGTGATAGGTGCAGGGCATGCCCTGTTTCGAGGGCTAAGCGCGCTCTGATTCGATTGCCGCCACTTTCAAGGTGATAGCGAATAAGATGATTGAGTCGATCGGCACCGCGGCGGCAAAGCGCATCGAGCATCAGCGATTCACAGGCCCGTAGTCGCTCAGAATGCGGTGAGTTTGCCATTGGGTCGTGTGGTCTCATGTATACCCACCTTAAAAAAAATCCCCGGTCATGCTAGCTGACCGGGGATCGGGAAGTGCTTATCCTAAAGTCAAGCGTTTAGGCAATAACTTAAGCAGCTTCTGACTCTGACTTGCGAACAGCGATCATGAAAATCATGACGCCAAACACAGCCTTGGCAACGATGTCGGCAATGGTATAACCGATTTCGATCACGGCGGTCGTGGCGCCACCTTCTAGTGAAATCACAAATGGTGCGAAGTAAACGATTGGGTAGAAGAACCATGACAAAATCACGACCCAACGCGCTGCACTGATCAATCCACGAGCATTTTCAGGCTGCTTGCTGATTGACTCACTCAAGCCTGAGAACAACGTCACAACGATGTACAGGAAAGGAATCATTGACAAGGCGCCCCAGATGAAACGGGTGCTGTCAATGCCACCGGCTGACACTTCACCTGGGTAACCCAAGATGATCATCAGGGCGGCAGCGCCACCGAGCTTCACACTCTTGCTGATTGTTTCAGCACGGGACAAACCCATCACCAAAATCAATTCAATTAGAAGCAAAGGCACGGTCAAGAGCCAGTCGACATAACGATAAGCAACGTTAAAGGCGACGCCTGTGGCTGTCACAACGCCATTGACTGCTGTGTAAGCTTCGTTCCAGCTATTGAAAATACGAAGGTAGTGATAACCGGCAATAAATGTCACCAAACCGGTGATAACCAAAGCGGTTTTGTACTTCTTTGAGACTTGGGTTAGGCCCAGCCAAAAGAAAATTGTTGCAGCTAAAAATGTGGCAGTGCCGAAAGAAAATGCGTTATAGATCAGCTCGTATTGCCCAAAGGTTAGTTCCATTTGAACGGTCTCCAATAGAAAGAAAGGCTTAAAAACGACAACGCTCCGAGGCCCCATCTTCACCCAAGCGTGGTGCTCAGTTGACTGGGCAGGTCATTTGTAACTGTTTGTTTTATGACCAGAACAAATAAACCTTACGCCCGACACCTTTTACGCGCAAGGTAAACCGCGTTATTTGTGTGGGAAGTTTCACGATTCAAAACAATTGGAACTTTGGTCACAAAAGGCGGCATTCCATGTTGTTGTATTAGTGGTTGTGTGTTGGTAAACTTTCATTCTTTATAGAGCGTTGCATTAAACGACGCTAAGTGAATCCAATATGGTGCATTTACAGTTTTTAGGCCAAGTATCAATCCGCCTAAAGACTGGTGTTTGCTGTCTTACCAACAACCAGCAGCCTCTAAGATTCCTTTTGCTTTTTTTTAAATCGTAGCGATATGTAAGAAAATATGTTGCGCTGCAGAAAAACGATGCTTTTGAACAACAGTTAACAAAAATTGAAACAACTTAGCCCAACAACCAATCAAATCAAACACTTTTGACTTTGCCATTAATCACTGCTGTTGGCGGTCTTCTTTAGGATCGTTTTGTTATGTTCACCCAAATTGGGTGCGAGACTTCTGACGCTAGCCGGTGTGCGACTGAAGGTGGTCGCTGGTTTGGTCATCACGATCTTTCCTTCGGTAGGGTGGTCGTGCTTTTGAAAAAAATGGGTTGCAACGAGGTGAGGATCCTGTTGCAAGTCTTCAAGTGTGTTGGCGTAAGCGGCTGGAATATCATTGGCCTCAAAAAGCGCTAGCCATTGCGCGCTACTGCGCTTAACCACAATAGATTCAAGCATCTCGTAGAGCTCTCCCACGTGTTTGGCGCGTTCTTCGGGTGTTGCAAATTTCGGGTCACGCATCACCTCGGGACGACCCGCAATCTCAAAGAACCGTTGCCACTGAGCCGAGGTATACGGCAACAATCCAATGTAGCCGTCGGCTGTGCGGTAGGGCTTGCGGTGAGGGGAAACCGCTCGTGCGTACGCCATATTGTCGCCAGGCTGATCAAATGTCGCACCGCCCATGTGTTCTAAAAGGTTAAAGGCCACCATGGTTTCGAACATGGGGATTTCAATGGCTTGACCCAAGCCCGACTTTTCGCGCTCAAAGAGTGCTGCCAAAATAGCGCTTAACGCCGATAGGCCAGTGATTTTATCGGCCATGATTGAGGTCACATAGGCTGGCGGCTCTTGTCGGCCGCGACCTTGTAAATCAGCTAAGCCACTCATGGCTTGGATGATGTCATCAAAAGCGGGTCGACCGGCATACGGACCTGCCTCAGAGAAACCGTAGACACCGCAGTAAATCAGTCGTTGATTGATGGCTTGTAAATCTTCAAAACCAAGCCCGAGTTTGCGCATCGATTGTGGACGCACGTTATAGACCAACACATCGGCACTCTTTGCCAGCTGGCGCAAGTAAAGAAGGTCTTGTGCCTCTTTTAAGTTTAAGACTAGGCTTTGCTTGTTTCGATTAAGCTGCAAAAAGGGCGCACCCATGCCTTGATTGATGCAGGGGGTGGCATGACGAAACACGTCACCCTCGGGCGATTCGACTTTGATCACATCGGCGCCGAAGTCGCCTAGCGTCTGAGTGCAATAAGGACCCATGCCCACAGCGGTCATGTCCAAAACCCGCACGCCTGCCAAGGGGCCGGTGGCACGGTGCCGTGATTCGTTTGGCCATTGGGCTTGTGCGCTTGCGCTTGTCTCGGTTGTAGAAGCAGTGCGTTGGGATGAAGTGTCAGACATGTTGATTCGCTTGGGTCTTGTGATCGTTATTTTTAACCCCAAAACGTCGATCGCGCTGAAGCCTGTTATTGGCTTGAAACAATTTCGGGTAACGCCGGCATTGCACTTTTCGTGAGCGCTTGCGTTAACGCTGGCAATGCCGCCCGTGTTGAGTCCTTGCCGGCTTGGCGAGCTTTGACAAAAAAGGCAGCAGAGGGGCTGGTTTTAAACCCGATGTCAGGTTGAATCACAAAGTCAGCGGCCAGAAGCTCTGGGTCAATACGTTGTCGGCGTGTAGTCTCACGAGCCAATCGGGACACTGATGTGCTCGGCGGTGCGTCCTTTAGTCGGGGTGCCACATCAACCGCAATCACAAATTGCGCGCCGGCTTGTCGAGCCGCCCGAACCGCGACCGGTAAGGATTCATCACCGTCCTCGTATTCAACGCCTTGAATGCCAACCGGTGAAAACACGCCGCTAACAGCACTGGATGCTCTAACGGCAACACCCACATTGCCCGTTTGGAAGAAGACGGGTTGTTTGTCCTCTATTCGTGTTGCGACAGCGATAAAGTTTCTTGGCAGTAATTCTATTTTTCCTTGGGTGATACGGTCGTTGACGTAGTCTTGCAGTCGCTGGCCATGTATCCAGCCACGGCCGGCAAACAACGAAAAGTTAAAAACGGTCAAGGGCCCACCGGTCTTAGATAACGCATCAATTTGATCGGCATTTAGACCGCTGGCCCAAAACGCACCAATGAGCGAGCCCTCGCTAGAACCCACAACAAGATCGTACGGGATGCCGGCTTGTTCAAGGACTTGCATGACGCCAATGTGTGCATAACCGCGTGGCCCACCACTGCCTAATACCAATGCGATCTTGGGTGGTGGCTATATTGGGGGAAGTCTGGACAGTGCATTTGGGCTGTCTGGCAAAACATAATTGAATCGGCTGCATCCGACCAAGACTGTCAAAAGTGGGGCGATAAGTGCCATCCGCAGAAAAGTGGTCGAAGGCGATCGCGACTCAAATATGAATTTAAGCGGCATTGGATCGCTCGAAAAACGCATCCCTATCGGACACCAGCGCCGCATCAATCATTTCGAGCATAAAGTCTTGCGCTTGATTTTCAACCCCGTGGGATAAAACGAGGTGCTGCATCACGTTGGCGTGCTTGATGCTGGCTAAGCCATGCAGTGATGACCAGATGAATAGGGCTTGAAATTCGGATCGTTTCTTGGCATCAGGGTGGCCTGCGTTTCTGATCAAAAGATTGTTCCTGAGCAAATCAAAAGCATGCACGGCGTGCTTAACCAAATCAGGGTGGTCGGCTGGTTCAGGCCATGGGGTACCAAACATCAAGCGATATTCCAGCGGCTTGTGATCGGCGTATTGCATGTAGGCTTGGCTCATGGCGCCAAGTTCGTCAGCGGGCTGTGCTTTGGATGTGGTGTCTAAAAAATCAGCAAAGTCTTCAAAGCAGCGTCGCATGATTTCCGCAAGGAGATGGTTTCGGCTGGGAAAGTGACGGTAGGGTGCTTGATGAGAAATGGCGAGCTTTCTGGCCACGTCGCGCATGCTTAAGCCTTCCACGCCTTGTTCGGCGATCACCGCTCTGGCCGCGTGTATGCAAGCTTCTTTCAGATTCAGTTTGTTGATCACTTTGGTCATCGGTTTGGCCTTGCGTTCAATCGTCGAGCGACGGCACGCATTTATTTGTTGACAGTGTCATCATTGTATTTAAAATAGTTGACAGCGTAAACATTTTGATTGAATCCATGTCTTAGGGGTTTCTCATGCGTGTATCGGCAATTGATCACCAGCAGGGCTTTGGGCACTGGTCGTGGGTAGCGCTTAGCCGCACCTCTCAAGCCGTTGTCATTTACGGCTTTCTGATGCTCGTGGCCTTGTGTGTGACCTATCTGGTTTCACTGAACGATACCCATACATTGCGCGGGGTTGGTATCTGGGCCAAGCCAATGAAGTTCATGGCAGCAACAGCCTTGTTTGCTTTGACGACCGTTTGGTTGGTGCGTCTGGTTGGTCAAGACATCGATCAGAAACGGTCGTTTCAATGGATTGCTTATTTGATGGTGACGACCTCGCTGTTCGAAGTCGCCTACATCACCTACCAAGCCACTCAAGGCGAAGCATCACACTACAACACCACTGACCCAATCCGAGCGCTGCTATTTGGTGTGATGGCGCTTGCCGCAGTCGGTTTGACAGCGTCTCAGGCTTGGCTCGCATGGGTGATTTGGCAGTCCCGAACAAATGCGCCCATGACAGTCACGACCTTGAGCGTGCTGATTGCGCTGGTTTTGACATTCGGGTTGTCAACCATCAGTGGTTTTTTGCTCGGTGCCAATCAGCCGCCACCAGGCCCTGGCATGGTTCTTACAGGCTGGCACTGGCATCAAGATATCAGGCCATCGCATTTTCTGGCGGTGCATGCGCAGCAGCTGATTGCGCTGTTGGGATTGCTGTCGGTTTACGTGCTCGGTCGGTTTGCTTCAATGGGCTTATTGATTGGAACATCGTTGTATTTGCTGGTTTGGTTTTATTTGACTCGCTTGGGAATGGCTGCTTAGGGTTAGGCTGCACGTCATTTGTGCCATCGGGTATTCTCTAACTGCGCGCTAAATGTTTGGCTGTTGTTTAAAAGTTAGAAGGACGTTTTTGCCATGCTGCGATCTATTGACGCACCACAAACACCATCGCTTGGTGTGCCAGCGCCAAACGTCTTACAGATCTGCCTGTCTAAAAGTTGGGGTGGCTTGGAAATGTATCCAGCCCAGCTTGGTGCGGCATTGGTGCGCCAGGGCTGTCAGGTTCATGGTGCGGCCCTAGTAAGCACCGCTGTGGCGGACAGTTTTAAAAAGGCAAGACTGCCACACTTGACCTTCGGCTCGCAATGGTGTGCGTTGCTGGCTGTAAAAAAAACACTGTCTTACATCCGTCAGCATCAAATCACGGTGGTCCACGCGCACAAATCGGGTGACATGCGTTTGGCGGCATTGTTGGTGGCGCTGGCACCCGATTTAAAGCTTTTTTTCACCGATCACATGGGCGTGACCATGTCTAAAAAAGACTGGCTGCACCGTTGGATGTACAGCAAAGTCACGAGACTCTTTTCGATCAGTCGTGCCACCCATGCGCGCAACTTAAAAGCCTTTCCTCTACCAGCTGAGCGCATCACGATGCTTTACAACGGCATTGATTTAAGACCTTACCAGCCACCCTCTAGCCTTGAGCAAAGAGAACAGGTTCGACGAGCCCTTAACGTGCCAGTGCATGGCCTGTTGCTGGGAATTCCTGGCAGGATCAACCGGGGCAAGGGCCAAATTCAGTGGGTGCAAGCATTGGCAGTTTTGGTAAAGCTGGTGCAGACCGTCCAGTGGCACGCGGTGATCGTTGGTGAGGCATCTGGTGAGGATGCGCTTGAAGGCGGCTATAAAGCGCAGTTGGTTGAGCGCATTGATGCGTTGGGTTTGTCGTCACGCGTAACGCTTGCTGGGTTTCAGTCCGAAATGGCGCAGTGTTTACAAGCGATTGATATTGCCGCCATAGCCTCGCACAACGAAGCCTTTGGCCTGTCAGTGATCGAAGCCATGGCTGCCGGTTGCGCCGTTGTCGGTGCCAACAGTGGTGCGATTCCTGAGTTGATCAGCGCAGATATTGGTTTGTTGGTCAACCCCGATGACAGCCAGGCGTTTGCCAGCGCACTGGCCGCACTCATGCAAGACGATGAGCGGCGCCTCAGGCTTGGCCAACGGGCGCGCGACCACGCGTTACAGAATTTCGGTATGGATGCCTACGTCCTTCGGTTGCTTGCGTACTACCGAGCGTAACGTGTGCTTTAAGTTTTCTCGTTTTTTATTTTCACGCTGTCAACGAAAACGATGCCATCTGTGTCGAGCTGCCGCAGTGCGGGTCCAATGGGCCGATGTCGGTGAATGTCACGCCGTAAGCATGGCGCGCGGCCACGCCATTGGCCCAGCTTTGAAATTGCGCACGGGTCCATTCAAATCGGTGGCCGGGGTGGCGTTTTTGACCAGCTGCCATGCCATGCAAAACGTTGTATTCCTTGTTCGGTGTGGTCACTAACACCAGCTTGGGCTGGACCTGTCCAAAAAGCGCTTGTTCAACCCTCGAAAGACGACCGGGCTCAATGTGTTCAATGGTCTCTAACAGCACGGCGGCCTCAACCGCAGATTCCACCCAGTCGGCGTTTTCAAAGGATCCGAGTCGCACTTGCAGTCGGGAGTTGGTGCTAAAGAGATCCAGACCCAAACGCTGTTTGGCGTTTTGAATGACACGGGGGTCGATATCAATACCCAAAACGCGTTCGAACTCAGGTTGCTCGCGTAGCCTGAGCATCAGTTCGCCGTCGCCACAGCCCAAATCGGCTACCGTGTGAACGCCGCTTGCCAAAAGGGCAGACACAACAGCGTCTAAGCGCAGGTGGTGCAGGGCAGTGGACATGCCGATATCCGAAAAGAAAAAATGTCAGGTTGGATTATCGCCGTTTCACACCAAGCCAATTCAGCTTGTTTAATTAGCAGCAAACGTGCCTTCATAAATAAAGGGCTATTTAGTCTTGGATTACTTAAAATGCTTGGCTTTTGTTGGCAATTGTTAGTAAGAAAGGTTTTTCCATCAATCGATGGGTTTTGATAGCCGACGTTTTGAGAGCGGATCGTCATATTTGACCAAGGGGTTTAAGTGAAGCGTTTTTTTAGAGCGTTGTTTCATGATGATTTGAAAGAACACGTTCTTGCGTTCAAGGAAGATTTTGTCGCCGCCGTTTTAATCTGGGGTCGATACGTGCGAGACACTTGGCCGCTCTTGGTGCTTTTGGTTTTATTGGTGCTTGGCGCCGTTTGGGTCGCTGATCCATCGCCACCCAAAAAAATTGTCATGGCTTCGGGAACACCTGGTGGGTCATACGAAGCATTGGCTCTCGAGTATCAGGCGTACCTTAAAAACTATGACATTGAGGTTGAGATATTACCGAGCGCAGGGCCGATGGAGAATTTGCAGTTGCTGAATGGCCAATTGCCAACTTAGAAGGTGGTGGATGTGGCACTCACTCAGGCTGGGTTGTCAGAAGGATTGCCGGGTCTTGAGAAATTGATTTACTTGGGTAGCATTGACTTTGAACCGATCTTTTTCATTTTACGTAAAGATCTTGAAAGCCAAGTTTCTGAAAACTTAATTGAAAGCTTTTCTAAACTCAGGATTGGTGTGGGTAGCATCGGTAGCGGTACTAAGGTCCAGTTCGAACGGTTGCTGTCTCAAGATGGCGATATCGTCAAGCGCGAAAATTTAGTCAATATTGAGGATAAGGTCGCCGCGCAGGCCCTTCTGGCGGGTATGCTTGATGGATTGGTCTTGGTTGATGGCATCGCAAGCAAAAATCTGTCGTTACTGGCCAATACACCCGAATTGGTCTTGTTAACCTCTCCTCGCGCGCAGGCCTATCGCCGACGGCTACCCTACTTGTCTGTGCTAGAGGTGCCTGAGGGATCTATTAATCTTAAGCAAAACACACCATCAAAGAATTTGGACGTCCTTAGCACTACCACGGCGTTAATTGCCCGAAAGGATTTGCACCCGGCGGTTCAGTTCCTACTGATGAAAACCGCCGTTAAGATCAATGGCACCGGTAGTTTTTTTGCTGACCCGGGGCTTTTCCCACGGTTTGAAGATTCAAATATTCCACGCAGCCATGTCGCTGACGAGTTCTACCAAAAGGGTTCACCTTATCTGCAGCTTCATTTGCCTTTCTGGCTTGCTGAATTGGTTGATCGCTTGGTGCTGGTCTTAATGCCATTTGCAGCGCTAGCCTACCCGATTATCATCTCGTTACCCAAGTATCGGTTTCGGCGAATGAATCGTCGGAATTGGGGTGGATATACCAAGCTTAAAGCGCTAGAAACGGAAACTGCCCACCACTATGAGCCCGCTAAGTACCCAGCGTATTTGCAACTGCTTAACGAGTTGGAGGACCAAGCCATTAAAGGGCGCATATATGGCAGCGTCGGTGCGGATTATTTCCGGCTGCGCCAAAACATTCACTTTGTGCGCTCGCGGCTCGCCCAGCATCACCAGCGGGTCACCGACACTGGGTCTATGACTTGGTGTGGACAGTTGTTTTATTAACCAAGGGGTGGTCCGAGATGCTAATGCAAGCCCTTGAATCGGTCGGTATTTAAAAAGCACCATGTGTCGTGAATTTTTTGGGTCAGTGGGGCAGGCCTTGCTCAGGCTGGCTTGCGTGAGTCTTTTTGTGCTGTTGCTCTGTGCCAAGGCGGCAAGCGCACGCGATGTGCTGCCTTCTCAAAAAATCAAAAGAAATGCCGATGATGTGTTGGCCATCATGGTGTTCTCAGTGGTTCCAGACTTAACTGTCAGTTTTTTATCGTTTGATGACTCTCAGTCTGGTGAAAACCGGCTCAACATGATTCAAGTGGCAGGTGGTGAAAGTTTTGGCCGATCAATTCCTATTTATTTGGAAGGGTCTGCGGCCTACATGCGGTACGACCCGACATTTGTGGCCACGCTTGGCGAAGAAAAGCGTCGCTTGAAAGCACGCTGGAATTCAATTGCTTTAACCGGTGGCGTGGGTTTGGATTTCCCCCTCACCAAACATTGGGTTTTGAGGCCTATTTTTAATTTTCCTTCGGGCACTTAGAGTCTGACTCAAGCCTAGCGGGGCGTTACCTTGACAGTCAATTTGATCAGTCGTTTGATTTTTTAAAAAATGGCCAGCTTAACGCCTATGGTTTGGGGAGGGCGGTCATGCTCGATTACACATTGGTTAAACCCGAGTATGAAATTGACTTTGAGCTTCGTTACACCAATATTCGCTTAAAGGCCTTTAAATCATCGCAGGCAGTGGGTGGTACGGCATCAGCTGAGGCGGCCAGTATTTACGCGCGCTACCGCGCGCCAACGGGGCTGTATGTGATGGATAGGCCATTGCGCTATGTGCTCGAGCTTGCCTCAACCACCTATCTCGGCGACCAGCGCGGGTTGCTCGGTTTCAATAACCTAAGCTTTGTTGGCGCGGGTATTGAGTTTGATTCCAGCGCCAAAAGCGGCTTGATTTCACGAACCCGAATTGTGGGGCGCTACGCTTTTGGCCAGAACGTTCAGGGTATTGCGATTGGTTTGGCGGTGAGTTTCTAGTGCGTAACAGGCGATTTCTCACTATCTGTGTTGAAGTGAGTCGCAATGCCTAAATAGCTGAAAAATCACAACTGCTCGCGTTCATGGGAAAATATCCAATGACCTCAATTACATTTTTTCCGTACCCTTAACGCAACCGTTTGAAGAGAGCCGGCATGAGCCCCATTGAACTCAGAAGTGACAACGCCGCGGGTGTTGCGCCCGAAATCCTTCAGGCGATTGAAGCAGCCAACTCGGGATCGGCGCTCGCCTATGGCGGTGATGCGTGGAGCGTGCGCTTGCAAGCCGTGGCGGCTGAAGTGTTCGAGCAAGCTGATTTAACTGTTTTCCCGGTTTTAACGGGCACGGCTGCCAATGCGATTGCCTTGTCAGCGATGTGCCCACCTTGGGGTGCTGTATTGTGCCACGAGACGGCCCACATTTTGCGCAGTGAAGGTGGGGCCACGTCGATGTTTGGCGGGGGCGCTGTCATGAGAGGGTTGCCAGGAAATAATTTCTTGCTGGAAGCGGCTTCTTTGGAGGCTGCTTTTGCGTCCACCCGTTGGGGCGATCCTCACCATTCGCAGCCCGCGGTGGTTTCGCTCACAAACCCGACTGATTTTGGGACGGTGTATCCGTTGGCGCGGCTTGCCGAATTGAGTCGGTGTGCTCATGAGCATGGACTGCTGGTGCACATGGATGGGGCTCGCTTGGCCAATGCATTGGTTTCGCTGGGCTGTAGCCCAGCCGCATTGACTTGGCAGGCGGGCGTGGATGTGGTGACACTTGGCGCCACCAAAAACGGCGTGATGACGGCTGATGCGATTGTTTGCTTTAACGCCGAGGTTGCCAAGACCTTGACTTACCGACTCAAGCGTGCCGGCCAAGTGGCCTCCAAGATGCGTTTTCAGGCGGTTCAACTTCAAGCATATTTGAATCAAGGGCGCTGGTTGACTTGGGCCAGCCAAGCCAATAATGCCATGCAGGCTTTGGTTCGTGGCCTTCAAGCTCAGGGTGCGACTTTTGTGGTGACGCCCCAAGCTAATATGGCTTTTGTCCGTGTCACGGATGATATGGCCGATCGTTTGCAGGCGGCGGGTTTATTGTTTTACCGCACCGCACCGGGTGTGATTCGATTGGTCACCAGTTTTCAGACGACACCGGTTGACATTGAAGAGACTTTGGTGCGCTGGCAACAGTGTCTTTGATTGGACAGGGGGATTGCATCCAATGAGATTTGTCATGACGCAAGGCTGATTTAGCACGTTGGTTCGAGGCTTGGGAATGGTTGTGTTGGTGAGCGGTTTGGTCGCTGCTACGGTTCAGGCCCAAGTAACACCCACCGCACCGGATTCGCTTTCAGCGGTGCAAGCTCACGAACTGGCACAAGCCGGTGCCGTGACATTGATCGACATTCGCCAACCCGAGGAGTGGCGTCAAACCGGTGTCGCTCAAGATGTGAAGCGCGTCAGCATGCGCCAACCGGGTGGTGGGCAAGCGTTTGCGCAAGCCATCTACGCGGCTGCAGGCAAGGATTTGGATGCGCCCATTGTGTTGATTTGCCGCACGGGGAGTCGAACTAGCCGTTTGGTGCCCTTGTTAAAAGAGATGGGCTTCACCAACGTGGTGGATGTACCCGAGGGCATGCTCGGCAGCCGAGCTGGCCCTGGCTGGATTGCGCGCGGCCTGCCGGTTGACCCATGTAAAAACTGCTAAATGTGAGTGTTTGGCTTACTTTGGGAACAACAACGTTACACCGGCGCGCAAGCCCCAGCCGCTTGGGCCACCGGGCACGCTAGACAAGAAATAGCGACCACCCACGGACAGCGACATGGGAATGTCGCCCACACGCACCAGTTTTGAGACAGTGGCGTTCATGGGGTTTTGACTGTTTCGGCTGTCCCAGTTAAATGAGGACTGCGTGTTCAGTGAAAAGGTTCAGGCGTCACGTGTGACATAGGAGATAAACGGCTGCCAGTATGTGTTGTTGGCTGTGCCGGCAATGTCTGACCCACCAACATCCCAGGTTTGGTAGGCCAGTAGTCCAACTGTCCAAGGCGCGCTCATGTATAGGCCAACGGCCGATACACCAGCGCCTGTTTGCCGTGTACCGAAATCATTTCCCGACAGAGCCGGTGTGGATATGACAGGTCCGACACCCCAAATGAACTTGCTGTTGTTGTTGGGCGATAGAAAGGTCTGAACCACCACGGGTGCGGCGCCTGCGACACCAAATAGCGCAATGCCAATGCCATCGATGTACAGAATCAGTTTAAAGACCTGGGGGCGAGAAAAAAAGCTTGTGCAACAAAGGTCAGGATACTGGCGAGCACCGCTGCTCGGATATAGCTCAGATCATTTGCCCAAAAAACTGGCACATCCAAAATCAAGTCTCTGATGGTGCCACCACCCACAGCGGTGATGACACCAAGCACCACGGCAGAAAAGAAATCGACGCTTCGCTCAGAGACAGCGAGGACACCAGTGATGGCAAATGAGATGGTGGCAGCCATCGCCATGATAAAGAGGACGTGATCAACGGACATGGTGTGCGTTATGGGTTGGATCAAGCAACCTTTTGGCAGTTAATACCAACAGGCGCTTTTTGGTTTTGCAGCACAAAGGCAATTTGCTCGGCCAAAGCGATGATATTTTTTTGTTGAGCGGCTACCAACGGCACAACGCCTGGGGTGGCTGGTGTGGAGAGCAAGGAATAGCAGGTTAAAGCCCGCTTTGCCTTGTCATTGAAACTCACGCGCCAGACCGCACCGATAGCGGCTTTTTTGGCGGGTTCAAGTTCAAATTGCTGAATGTCCACCATGATCTCAAAAGTATTGGCGGGCCGCGGTAGGCTTTGAACCATGACGCCTTGGATGGGTGGCATACCAACGAATTGGGTCAGCGCCTGTGATAGCGCGCCGGTTGTGATTTCGCCCAAAGGTGCGGTCCACTTGTCGTTGGTTAAGACCATCAGTTGATCATTGGACTGACGTACGATCAGCGGGATGTCGTCAACGGCTGCAGGCACTTTGACATGGGTCACGATGTAAATGGGGGTCGCGCTCACAGCGTTCGTTTTGTTAGCCGTACCCTGCGGTACGCTCAGCGTGTAATAAGCAGTGCTCTGTGAGGCACAACCCGTCAACAAAATCGTTGAGGCAGCGATGATTGAGAGGGCCAGCAATTTCATGGATCAATTCCCAAGGTTTCACGCGAATAAGGCTTGGTTGACTCACCAAAGATTAATGAGTTGGGTTGGGCGCGTAGTTCATCAATGAGTGATCGAGTCGCTCGGATGGCCCGGTCCATCTCTTTTAAGCTGCCATCAATCTGCGAGGGTAACGCTGTGCTCGAAAGCAAAATATCGTCAACACCCTCAAGTGTTTTTTGTAGTTGATTGAGTGTGGCTGACAGCTCAGGGGTCAGGGTGTTTTCTAGTGTTTTGGTGAAGGCGGTGAGTTCACTCAATGTTGAACTTAAATCATTGGAAAGCTTTTCAAATGGAATTTTTTCAACATTGGCCAAGATGGTGACAATCTGCTCTTGAATTTGATCAATGCTGGTGGATTCAGCCGTTGGTATTTCAAAGGGCAACGTTGTGGCTATTTTCTCGGGGGCTGGCGCGCCTTTTTTGAGTGAAAGCGAAATGTATAAGCTACCGGTGATTAGACTAGCGGTTTTGAGCTCTGCACGGAGCCCGCGTCTGACCAACAAACCAAATGACTCAGCAATTTGCTCAGGGGTTTGGTTGGCGCGCTGCATGGTTTGAAACAAAGTCCCCAACAGCGCAGGATAGAGCGTGGCATCAACTTGCGTGAAGAACTTGCCTTTGTAAGGATCAAAATCGAGTTTGGTTGACGTGATCGAGCCAATGTTGATGCCTTGGAAACTAACAGGTGCTTGTGATTCTAAACCCCGAGTTTCTTGGTAAAACTTCATGGTGATCGGAACAGAAATGCCGATGGGAACGGCGTTGGCGGCAACTTTGTTATCGTAAAGGGTGAAGACATGATCACTAGCCATCACCATGGATGGCCCAAAGTTACCAAATGCCAAACCGCCCGCTAAAATGCTGATCAGTGACTCGGTCGATACCGTTATGCCGTCGGCACCAACATTGACATAGATACCGCTCTCATCCCAAAAACGGGTGTTAGCGTTGACGTACTTGTCGTACGGGGCATCGATAAAGACTTGGAGGTCAACGAATTTGCCGTCAACATCGAGGTGGTATTCAGTGACGACGCCAACAGGAATTCGCAGAAAATAAATCGGTGCGCCTGGCCCCAGTGAACCCAAGGTATCTGATCGCAGGTTGAACTTGGAGCCAGGGCGATCACTAGAAATGGGTGGTGGCTGCTCTAGGCCTTTAAAATCTCGCTCTTTGGGCATGTCACCACGAATGTTTTTGGTATCAGCATTGATATAGACGCCTGACAAGAGCGTGGCTAAGCCTGAGACGCCGCTCAAACCGATGGTCGGTTTCACCACCCAAAACTGTGTGCCTTGGCTAGCCAAGCCTTCGGCGTCTTTGTTCAGCTGTACATCCACTAGCACGTCATCGCCCGTGTCGTTCAGCCGAATGTTGCTGACAGTGCCAACGACCACGTCTCGAAACCGTATTTGTGTTTTGCCTTGTTCAAGCCCCGTTGCCGACTCAAAGCTGATGGTGATCGCGGGCCCCTGGTTCGAATAGTCATTCCAGGCGATGGATAGTCCAATAACAGCAGCCACCAGGGGTATGAGCCAGACTAGCCAAGCGCTGCGTTTCTTTTTACGGGTCACATTTGGTGCTGGCAGTCGTTCCGTTGATCGGTCTTGAACGTCGGTCATTGAACGAGATTTCCTTGTTGGTGGCGCGAGAGATATGGTTTGGTTTTTTGGCTCGTTTGGTGTTGCCTATGTCCAGCTTGGCGCCAAGCCAGCCGCGGATCAAAGCCCATGGCGGCCAGCATGGTGACAACCACCACACCACCAAATGCGACCGCACCAGCGCCCGGGGCGATATCCAAGAGGTTACCGAATTTACCCAGAGCGGATAGCAGAATCACAACAAAGACGTCCAACATTGACCATTGTCCGATAAATTCGACCATGGCGTAAATTTTTGTGCGCGCTTTTAAATCTACTGTAGAGCGTTTTTGTGTCAGCCAAACCAATACGGCAAGTGAGATGATTTTTAACACTGGCACAAACACACTGGCAATAAAAACCACGGCGGCGATATCCCAAGAGCCCATTTGCCACAGTTCAATCACCCCACCCATGATGGTGTGCCCTGATGAGCCGTTTAGCGCATCGACATGCATGATGGGAAGGAGGTTAGCCGGTATGTAAAGAATAATGGCCGTGAAGATAAGCGCCCACGTTCGATTTAACAAGGCAGGCGAGGGTGATTTGGCTGGTGGCGGCTCATCAAACGACAAGTTCAGGTCGTGGGCCATGTGGCGCAGTTTTTCTGCGTTAAGACGCAGCAGGCTGGTAATCAAAACAGCGGTGGCGACAGTCGCAAAGAGACCCACGCCTAGGTGCAACGTCGCCAAATCGATCAGTTTGACAATCGCCACCAAAGCGCCCAGCAGGAACACTGGCACCATGCACCACGGCGTTAGGTGATCGATGATCCGTACCGTGCTTTCAAAAAATAGTGGTAACCGGCCCAATGCCAATGGCCCCAGTACCCATAGAAGCAGGCACAAGTGCACCGCCGGTAATACAAAACCAACCGCACCTGTTAAGAGCGCAACTTCGGGGTAACCGGCCTGCCACGCCACAGCCACAGCATCCAAGAAGGTTGCCGATTTGGCTGTGCCTTGGACCACGAGCGTGCCTAAAGGGTAGACGTTGGCTATCGTGAATGTGATCATGGCCGTGATGACAATCGCCAGCCAGCTGTGTGCTGCAAACTCACTTTTGGTTTCAAGAATGGTGTCGCAGCGGGCACAAAGCGCCAAGTGATCTTTTTCTAGGGGCACCCGTCGATACACGGCACCGCAATGGTGACAAGCCAGCCGAGATGGTGTGCCTTGCATCAGTGATTATTTATTCGCGGCGACAATGATCAGCAGTTGTTCAAGGGTGACGTAACCCTTCTTGTCCACATCAATCTTATCCCAAGCCATGGCAACCCGCGGCATGCCTGCCTCGGCTTCTTCTAGCGTCAGTTTGCCATCACCGTTTTTGTCAGCGGCTTTAAAGCGAGCCACAACCTCTTGATCTTCGGTCGGAACGCTGGGCATGGCTGTGTTGGTTTGAGCAAGGACAGTTGCACCGAACAAAGCGGTCAGCCCCCAAAGAGCCAATTGTGAGCTGATAAAGGATTTATTGCGCATAAAAGCACCTTATTTTTGGACATAAAAGAGTCAATGGCATTTTTTAAGCACGTTGGACACGTTCAACGCCAAAGGCACGATACGGTTAATGAAAAAACTGATGTCCTTATGATAACCATCTCTGTGTGTCAAAGATAGCAAACAGGGCAAGACAAAGGAACAATAGCCAAAACTTGCAAAATCTTGCAGATGCCAAGGTAAACACGTCAGCATCATCAAAAAAGGCACAATCTACAGCACTGAGCACGGCTTTCTGAACTTCACAGTGCCACTCTTTGCGCCATTCATGCGAAGAAACGCCTGACATGAGCCTGTATGACCACGCGAAAGGTTTCAAAGCATGACCTCAGCGACGGTTTTAAAGTTCACCGCTTTGACCCCATCGCTGAAGTCAATCGCGTTGCCGCTATAAATCACCGTCTGTTGGGCCAGTGGATGCACCTTTTGGTGAAAGGTGTCTAGGGCGCGCTTGAAACTGGCATGCCAAGTGCTGGCTGACTTGATTTCGATACCAAAAAGTTCGTGCCCATTTTTATGCAGCAAATCAATTTCATGGCCTTGACTGTCTCTAAAAAAATAAAGGTTCGGTGTTAGTCCCGCGTTGTAGCGGGCTTTAAGGGCTTCGAGCGCAATGAGGTTTTCAAATAAGTTGCCAATTAATGGGTCTCTGGCAACCTGCTCGATGCGTTCAATGCCAAGCAAATAACACAGCAAACCGGTGTCTATGAAATAGACCTTTGGGGTTTTGATGACCCATTTACCAAAGTTTTCAAAATAAGGCGGCAATCGAAAAATCACGTATGAGGCTTCAAGTATGGATAACCACTCTTTGATGGTTTTGCCATCGACGCCAGTGTCATTGGCAAGCGATTGAAAATTGATGATCTGTCCCACGCGGCCAGCCAGTAACTTAATAAACTTTTCAAATAACACCTTATTTTTAAGATTGATCAGCAGGCGAACGTCTCGCTCAATGTAACTTTGAAAGTAGTTGGCGTAGGCAACATGCGGTCGTTGTTGTTGACTGTGAACCCTTGGTAAAAAGCCTTTAAACAAGTATTTGCTAACACTGTCGGAAACAATGCCAGCCGCTGTCAATTCGCCGATAGACAGCGGCAGTAAATGTAAGATGCCTGTTCGACCAGCCAGCGACTGGGTCACTGATTCGCGCAGTTCAAGCTGATGAGAGCCCGTGAGTACGAATTGTCCACGGGCGTTGTTTTCATCGACGATGCCTTGCAAATAACTCAGCAACTGCGGCGCTCGCTGGATTTCATCAAAGATCACTCGGGTTGGGTATTGTTTAAGGAACGCCCTAGGATCATTGGTTGCCAACGCCCGCGTGTCGGGGTTTTCAAGACTGACGTACTTGTAGTCAGGCAAAACGGCACGCACGAGTGTGGTCTTGCCCGCTTGGCGTGGCCCAAGCACAGTAACGATGGGGAACTCCAACAATTGGGTTTGGAGTTCGGATTTGATATAACGTGGAATCATATTTCCGTCATAAACCATGCAAATCCGGAGTTCAACTCCAGATTTGCATGAAATGAGGCTTGGCTTAAAAATCGAAAAATAAAAAAGTGCTTAGGACAAGGCCTTGAACGAGCGCCGCAAAGTGCACCATAGATTTCAGATCCAGGCAAGTTTGTTGCGAGCAAGTCTGATGCCAAACCCCATGGCGTTTAACCGCCGCGCGGTGGTGAAGCGATTTATTCGTCTCGCTTGAGTCAAGCATCCCGAGGTATGGGGTATCAGCAAAGACAGTCTTTACATTTTTTTATATTTTTGATCCTTGAGCCACAGGCCCTCAATCAACATCTTGGGAAAGATGAGTCCAACGGTCATGACCAAGACAATCAGCAGGGTAGCCGTGCCGTCAGAAAAAACCGCGCTGAGCATGGCTAGCGTGGCCTCGTGACCAGCCGAGTAAACATTGATAAGGCCATCGGCAAAGCGAAACACAAAAATACCCGGCATCATCGACACCACTGAGGCAAAAGCCAATGCGGCAAAAGGCAACTTCAGCCGGTGCGATAAAAGCGTCATGACAGTGCCAGCCATCAAACAAGCCACTAAGGCACCCACAACCAATCCTGCGCCTTGATCGATCACCACCCAGCGACTGCCATGGCATAGCATGCCGACGATGACGGGTGCTGCCAACAGGCGCCAAGGCAAAGAAAAGAAAGCACCAAAAGCCGCCACTGCAATACCAGCACAAATCATGTCTAGCCAGAGTGGGGTCGGGGTGGTCGCCATACCCGCTGTAAGGGATGCGTTCATCAGGCTTAACCCCAAAATCAAGCCCACACTGATCGCCAGAAATATCAGCAGGCAATACACGACGCGGTTCATGCCGAGCCCCAAACGGCCTCGGACCAAATCGAGGGCAGCATTGAGGATATGCGCGCCGGGCACCAAAATCATGCAAGGGGCAATTTCAACGAATGGCAAGCCATCGCCACTGAAGGCGTGTTGCGAATAGCCGCCTACAAGCCCAGCGATGAGGGCAGCCACAAACGGTTGTATCAAGAGGTTGTCAGAGGCTTTGGCCAAGAGCCTGCGGGCGACAGCACCCAAGGCTGCTGCCATGAAAATCATGGCCAACGTGGTCGGGTCAGTCACCCCAAAAATCACCCCCAAGGCGGCAGCACCCGCGCCAGCCATCAAAACAAAGCGCTGGTGACTGCTTGGCGCATGGGTTGAAATCGTTGCCAAGGATTTGCTGTCGGCATCAATCTGATCGATCGTTTGCCGGTTGGGATTGGCGCATATTCGATCAATCAGTTGATTGGTCCGTGCGACCTTGTGCATATCAACGCCTGTGGGTCGCGCTTGCAAAAGGGCGGTTTGCCAATGGGCTTGCGGCTCATTTAGTGGCCGCGTACGACAGATGATGGCATCCCATTGGGGCAAGATTTCTGCTTCAAACCCATACGCTTTGGCCAGACGCGTCACATCGAGAATGGTGCGTTGCGTTGTTTGCGCATTGGCGTGCAGCACTTCGGCGGCACGCCATACGACACTCAGTGCATCAGTTGTCATAGACAGGTTTATAGGCCATTTGACCGATGTGTGCTGCCACATCTTTGGGCTTTTTAATGCGTGCCAAGCCCTGCTCAAAAATGTAATCTGCAATCTTTGTGGCCGTGTGTAAAGAGGCTGTTAGGATTTGCGACTGCGGCGGATAGATCAAGCCTGAGTCGAGCTCTGCTTCAGTGACCTGTTCGGCCACTGCTTTAGCAGCGATGATGAACATTTGTTGGGTGACGCGAGTGGCCTCAGTCGCCAAAACCGCCATGCCCATGGCTGGGAAAATGTAGACGTTGTTGCCTTGACCGGGTACAAAAGTCTTGCCTTTATAGGTCACGGGGTCAAATGGGCTGCCGCTGGCAAAGATGGCATTGCCGTCAGACCATTGGTAGGCTTCTTGAGCAGTGCATTCCGAGCGTGACGTGGGATTTGAGTAAGGGAAGATGATGGGTCGGGCATTCACGCGCGACATGGCCTCGATGACCCCCTGATTGAAGAGCTTGGGTACCGTGCTTACGCCAATAATCCCATTGGGCTTGATGTCGTTGATGGCATCAATAAAAGACTTCATGGGTGCGTGCTTGTGCGCGAATGGTTTCTGAAAATCGGCCAAGTCTTTGCGCGTCGATTCAACCAAGCCATTGACATCAAACAACCAATTGCGCCCACGCGCCTCTTCGATAGTCAGGCCTTCCATCGCCATGGCCTCGCTGATGAGCTCAGCGATTCCGGTGGCAGCAGAACCCGCACCCATGAACAAAAACCGCTGATCGGTGAGTTTTTGACCAGAAATACGTAAGCTGCCGTAAATACCCGCCAGCGCCACCCCAGCGGTGCCTTGAATGTCATCGTTGTAGGTGCAAATCTTGTCTTTATAGGTTTTAAGAATCGAAACGGCGTTGAAGTTGGCAAAGTCTTCCCATTGCAGACAGCACTTGGGATAGAGTGATTGCACCGCATCAACAAACTCAGCAATAAAAGCGTCATAGGCTTTGCCGCGCACACGTGGTTGCTTCAAACCAAGATAAAGTGGGTCGTTGATCAGGTCTTCGTTGTTGGTGCCCACGTCTAGAGTGATGGGCAAGGTCAGCGCTGGTGGCACACCCGCAACAGCCGTGTACAAAGCAAGCTTGCCCACGGGGATGCCCATACCGCCCACGCCCAAGTCGCCCAAGCCTAAGATCCGTTCGCCATCGGTGGCGACGATAAAGCGGATGTCTTTCTGTGGCCAGTTTGAGAGTATCTCTTTCAAACGCCCCTTGGCGCTGATGGGCAAATACACACCGCGTGAAGCCCGAAAAATGTGATCAAACTTCTGGCAGGCTTCACCCACGGTTGGTGTATAGACCAAAGGCATGAAGCGCGCGGGGTCGCCCATCAGAACGGCATAAAAGAGCGTTTGGTTACGACTTTGCAAGTCCATTAGAAACAAATAGCGCTGTAAATCTGAATCGAGCATATCAAGCTGGGTATGAACCCGAGCCAACTGCAATTCGATGCTGTCCACACCAACGGGTAGCAAGCCCTCGATCCCAGCGGCTTGGCGCTGCTCAGTCGTGAAGGCGCTACCGCGGTTTAGCGAGGCGTCATGCATGATGTTCAAAGGTTTTGTTTTGGTGTTCGTTTTGGTACTTGTTTTGGTACTTGTTTTGGTGCTTTTCTTGGTTGCTGATTTATTGCTGGATTTGGGTTTTGCGGGTGTTTTTTTGGTGGTTGCCATGAGGGCGTTCCTTGGGTGAGTCGTCTTTAAAATAAATGCCGAATGCCGGAGCCAATAACGGTACTTTTTGCGGTGCTAAAGGTCTGAAAGTTATTACCGTACGATCCCCATACATAGACATCCGTGCGCTTTGAAAGGCTGTGACTAAAAAGAGCACTATATATGTTTTGTGTGGCGAGATCATTAATAGGGTTAAGCGTTCCCCTTGGTTGTAAACCTTGCCATGAAAAGATGAATTTATTCGAGTCTCCGATGGGTACGGTGAGACCGAGCCCGTACTGAAGTGAACGAACCCCTTTGGCAAAAACAACATCGGCGCCATTACTGAAATTTGATAGGGGTGGCGTGTAGCCGCCAGCACCCGCACCTTGGCCAAAAAAAGTGCCATCAATGGTTTGACCGATGGCCGCTGACAGTTTAATAAAAGCCAAATCATAAATGCCGCCGGTCATCCAAGCCCTAGGTACAGCTTTGTTCTTATTTGTTTGTGTTTGGCCTGAAGGCGTCTCGATTTCGCTGGCTCCATAGGCAGCGTCGTAAGCCCAAAAAATAGAAAGGGGACCACTTTCATAATTAACGCCTGCGGTCACCATTCGCATGTTCGAACGCGTACCGAAGTATTGTGTGGCTGGCTGCATGTTTGATGCAGACTCATCATAGTAGAGGGCCGTGAACCCAGTGTTAAACGAATACCCAATGCTCGCCTGCCAGCCCTGCATTACCGGCGTTTCAAACAGCAATAAATTGTTCGGGCGTACCCCATTGGCTGAGCCAAATGATGATCCCATGCCGGCTTGACTGCCAGAAACGGCAAAAGGGTCGATCAAAGCGAGGTATGTGTGTGCCATGGCGCTTCGGCGCCCAAAGGTTAATGAGCCGTACTGCCGGTTTATTAGGCTCAGTGTGGATTGGCGACCAAACCCAAGCCCGCCTTGGCCGAGGGTGCCATCTTGCGCATTGATACCAGATTCAAGCGACACATTTACCGACCATTCGGGTGAAATCTGTTCCACCGCATTGATACCCCAACGCGAACCGGTCTGAACACCAGAAGTCATGCCGGTTAACGTCTCATTGACGGCGGGCTCAAGCGAGTTTGCGTGACGCGAAACAGTGTTGTAGTAGAGCCCCAAGTCAACAACACCATATAGTGTGATTGCCGGAGAGGCAATCACCGTCATAGGCAATATCGCGCAGGCGCACGCCATCCACGCGCGAGAAAACCCACTGGCAAACAAATAACCTGGCATAAAGGTGCGCCAGCCCAGCATGCATCCAAGTCCTTTTTTCAGTGGAAGATTTATTTGGCCACGTAAGGGTGAACCATTTTGGCTGGGTCAACGACTTTGTCAAACTCTGCCTCAGAGACAAAACCGAGTTTCAAAGCCGCGGCCTTTAGGGTTAGATCGTGATCCATGGCGTAGTGCGCAATCTTTGAAGATTTGTCGTAACCAATCACAGGTGCGAGCGCAGTAACCAGCATCAGCGAGCGCTCGACATATTCAGCGATTTTTTGGCGATTCGGTTCGGTGCCTTCAACCAAGAATTTACGGAAGTTGGTGCAACCGTCAGTCATCAGCGTGATTGAGTGTGCGATGTTATAAATAATCAGGGGTTTATAGACGTTCATTTCAAGGTAACCACTGGCCCCCCCAAAACCCACGGCAACATCATTAGCCATGACTTGTGCGGCGAGCATGGTTAGCGCTTCAGCCTGCGTTGGATTGACTTTGCCTGGCATGATGGAAGAGCCAGGCTCATTTTCTGGGATGTTCAGCTCGGCAAATCCGGCTCTCGGGCCGCATGACATCAAACGGATGTCGTTGGCGATTTTGAACAAAGACACCGCCAAGGTTCGAAACGCACCTGATAAGTGAACCAATGCATCGTGCGCACCTTGCACGGTGAATTTATTGGGTGCCGTGACAAACGGTAGGCCCGTAAGTGTGGCAATTTCTTTGGCCACGTCAACATCAAAGCCTGGGGCGGCATTAATACCGGTACCCACGGCCGTGCCACCAAGTGCCAAGTGATAAACACCTTTGAGTGCGTCTTGAATGCGAAGCAAATCATCGTCAAGCATACCCACGTAGCCTGACCACTCTTGGCCGAGCGTGATCGGTGTGGCGTCTTGCATGTGGGTACGTCCGATTTTGACGATGTCTTTCCAAGCGTCGACTTTAATCGCCATGGCATCGCGTAATGCTGCCACGGCAGGAATAAGCCGCTCAGTGGTGTTCACGGCTGCGGCGACATACATCGCTGTCGGAAACGAATCGTTAGACGATTGCGACATGTTGACGTGATCGTTTGGGTGTACGGGCACTTTGCTGCCCAAGTCGGTGCCAGCGATCTGGCAGCAACGGTTGGAGAACACCTCATTGACGTTCATGTTGAATTGGGTGCCACTGCCTGTCATCCACACGTGCAAGGGAAACATGTCGTGGTGAAGTCCCGCCAAAACCTCATCGGCTACTTTGACGATTAAGTCGTGCTGTTGTTCTGGCAGACGACCACTGGCGTGATTGACGCGGGCGGCGGCTTTTTTAAGCGTGGCATAGGCTGTGATCATTTCTCGTGGCATCAGATCTTTGCCGATGCTGAAGTGTTCTAAAGAGCGTTGGGTTTGTGCACCCCAAAGCTTATCAGCGGGTACCTCAACAGTACCGAGGCTGTCGGTTTCGTAGCGAACGTTGGTCATGACTAGTTCCTGCAATGAAAAGTATGATGGACAACAAAATTTTTTAATTTTTAAGGATTTTTGATCCGTGCGGATTCGCTGTGGATCAGTCGGGATACGGGTTTTGTTGGGGTGTAGGCGACCATAGCACCTTGAAATTTTGGTCGACAATAAAAAGTCAGAATAGCGCAAACCGATGTCTTTTAGGTTTAATTAAAGGGAAATTTTGGCGTTATTTAGGTTGGCCTGGCGGCTGTTGACCACGGGCGTGTTTTAAGCGCGGCAATTGAACCAGGGCAGTTGTACGTTTAAAGCAATGACAGCACATCGCAAATGCTTATCGCCACCCAGATCGACAAGTGCGGCAAAGGCGGTCATCAGGGTTCCGGTTGTGGGGGAATATGGCAGCCATGCTGGATTGGAAGCGTTTTCATTGCTTTGTTTAGGATCAAGTCCAAAAAAATATATTTTGCTACCATGATTCTACGATAATGACTGTTGGCTTTTGGTTAGCCTGCTCTTTGCTCAAACCTCAATCAATCACCATCCAAACCCAAACAACATGTTTAGACAAGTTGCATTTGGGCGAGTAATAAGTCAATTGATCAGTTGAGTGGTGAACAACGATCGGCAACAGTAGGGAGCACCACTGGTGGCATCCGCATTTGGCGAGTTTTCTTTATTACTGATTATTTCAGCTTTCGCTGGAGGGTTGGCGTTGCTTTTACGCCAACCCTTATTGATTGCCTACATCGTGGTTGGCATTGTGGTCGGACCTGCGGTCTTGGGTATTACTTCGGCTGCGGATCACATCCATCTGCTGGCTCAAATTGGTGTCGCGGTGTTGCTCTTTGTCGTGGGTTTGAAGCTTGATATCAAACACGTCCGACACATTGGGCCAGTGGCCCTGGCCACGGGTCTGGGTCAACTGACGTTTACGATTGTGTTTGGCTTTATTTTGGTGCTGGTGCTCGGCAAAACCACGCTTGAAGCCATTTATATCGCCGTTGCATTGACGTTTTCAAGCACCATCATCATTGTTAAGTTGCTCTCTGATAAGCGCGAAATCGATTCATTACACGGTCGGATCGCGGTCGGTTTTCTGATTGTGCAAGACTTGGCAGTAGTGGTAGCCATGATGGTCATGAGCACCCTACGCACGGGTGACAGTGATGTGCTTACGGTGATGGGTTCAATCGCCATACGCATTGCCATTGCAGGTGTATTGCTGTATTTCTTGATGCGCTATGTCTTGCCCAAATTGGTGGCGTCAATGGCCCAATCCTTGGAGCTGATGCTCATTTTTGCGATTGCTTGGGGCATGGGATTAGCCGCGCTCGGTGAATGGGCTGGCTTTTCTAGGGAAGCAGGGGCTTTTTTGGCAGGGTTCTCTCTGGCTTCGACTGAATTCAGAGACGCGATCAATTCCAGACTAACAGCCATCCGTGATTTTTTGCTGCTGTTCTTTTTTATCGATTTGGGTTCCAAGCTGGAATTTAGTACGTTGGGTGCTGAAATAACCCCGGCCTTGGTGCTTTCGGTTTTTGTTTTGATCGGCAATCCTCTGATTGTGATGGCCATCATGGGTTACATGGGCTATCGCAAGCGCACTGGATTTTTCGCGGGTCTGACGGTCGCACAAATCAGTGAGTTTTCAATTGTGTTTGTGGCCATGGGTATCTCGCTTGGTCACATTGGGGTTGAAGCTTTGGGTTTGACCACACTGGTCGGGTTAGTAACCATTGGATTGTCGACTTACATGATCTTGTACTCCCATGTTCTATATGAAAAGTTGCAGCCATTTTTAGGTGTTTTTGAGCGCAAGATCCCGTTTCGAGAAGATCAAAGCAGTCCACAGTCTGACTTGCCGTTTGCTTCAGACGTGGTGATTTTTGGTCTTGGGCGCTACGGTCACCGCATGGCCCATGGATTGGTTGATGCTGGCTTGAGTGTTCTGGGTGTCGACTTTGATCCAGCCGTTGTTGCGCACTCAAAAAAAGAGGGTTTGTCGATTCGTTTTGGTGATGCCATTGATGGGGCATTTTTAGAGGCTTTACCACTTAAAAATGCCCGCTGGGTTGTCAGTACCATGCCTGATCTAGAGTCCAACCGCATCTTGATCAAAGCGCTTCGTCAAGTGAACTTTACCGGTGAGGTGGCCATCATTGCCCGTGAAAACGCAGACGGCATGGCACTCAAGGCAATGGGTGTGCCAACGGTGCTTTATCCCATCAACAGTGCGGTTGACCATGTGGTGGCCTCTTTGGTCGACATCATGGCGCCTTCTCACCGCCCATCGGGCGATTGATTGCGATGGGTTTTG
>Ga0075467_10000499_pt1 | contig 31218 bp, 31 predicted proteins | sample DEB08_DNA_9_FD_75067 | JGI IMG/M metagenome (GOLD analysis project Ga0075467, IMG submission 75067) | Aqueous microbial communities from the Delaware River and Bay under freshwater to marine salinity gradient to study organic matter... | ecosystem: Environmental > Aquatic > Marine > Coastal ... | reverse complement strand
GTTCGTCCTGAGCCAGGATCAAACTCTCCATAAATGAATAGTTGAAACTGGCTAACAGAGCTGTTGTGCTCTTGTCAACCAAAGGAATCCGTTGCTAATGAGAAGGTCCAAAGACCACTCATTACCAATCGGGTTATAAAATTGGCATTGACATGTGACACACTGTTGAGTTCTCAAGTTACGGTTGCGCACCATTATCCAGTCTTGTGGACCGATTTTGGGGCAACATTCCAACCTTACAGATTTTTAACTGTGAAGTCAAATCCGCCTCGCGGACGACTTTTCGCTTTGGAATCTTGGGGCTATTTCCACGAGACCGGCCTAAACGTCCGTTTCTCTTGCGTGGATTGCTAACTATACGTTAAGCACTTTGTGGGGAATCATTGGGGGGCACTAAGCGCCGATTGCCCACATGAGTTGCCATGCAATTTTTGAATCTTCTCCATAAATTGCAACGCTTTCTCTCTAACGTGCAGGTCGGCTTCCCCCTGGTTTACTCCCTGTACGCGAACCTGATTTCCCCGCAGGGCGACCGCTAGGACGACCACCAGATTGGCCACCTGAACGACCACCTGGCTTGCCTGATCCGCCACCAGCACGGCCACGACCACCGCCACCAGCGCTCTTGGGTCGGTCAGAGTCCGAACCACCTGAACTTGAACCGCCGGAGCTCGAACCACCTGTTCTCGGCTTATGACGAGGCTTATGGCGCCCCGCTGCACCCGAACCACCCTCGCCAGCATGTCCCCGCGGGCGAGGTGATCGACGTTTTTTGGGTGCGTGCTCAACAGCCGGGAACCATGGCTCACCAGTCGGCTCCTGCGCACCTGTGATCCGAATTAATTCAGGATTTGCAATATCCATATGGGTAAAGGTCGCCTCGACGAGAGCCTTTTTGATCAGAAACTTCATCTCTCGCTGCTGATTCAACCGCGCGAGCGTCACCACGGTGCCCGACTCGCCTGCACGTGCAGTCCTGCCAGCGCGATGGAGGTAATCCTTAGGGTCGGTTGGGGCATCAGCATGAACAACCAAGCTGACATCATCGACGTGGATGCCCCTCGCTGCAACGTTCGTTGCAACGAGGACCGGAGTTTTCCCCGTCTTAAATGCCTCCAGTGCCTTTGTGCGAGCCCCTTGAGCCTTACCACCATGCAACGTTCCTGCAGCCACACCTTGGGCCTGGAGTTTTTCAGCTAGACGATCTGCACCGCGCTGAGTTCGAACAAACATGATTGTTCTGCCTTCGCGGGCCCCAATTTGCGCCAGCATTTCATCTCGCACTTCCTGCTTAACGAAAAACACGTGGTGGTCCATCTCACCATGAGATACCCCCGCTGATTCGACGGAATGCTCAATTGGATCGCGGAGATACTTCTTGACCAGTGCATCAACATCTTTATCCAAAGTTGCACTGAACAAAAGTCTCTGGCCAATTTGACTAGTGTCGTCAAGAATCTCTTTAACCGCAGGCATAAAGCCCATGTCGCTCATCAGATCTGCTTCATCGAGGACTGTTATTTCGACATCTGAAAGATCTACAGCACCACGATGCATCAAATCGATGAGTCGGCCTGGTGTTGCGACAACAATTGGCACACCGTGCTCGAGTGCCTGCAGTTGACGACCAAATGGCATGCCGCCCGCGATGAGAACAGATGAGAGCCCAACCTTGCGAGCGAGTGGAGAAATGACCTCGTTGATCTGCATTGCGAGTTCACGAGTGGGTGAAAGAACAAGCGCTAAAGGCTTGCCACGCTTGGCTTTTCTGTTGTCAAGACGCGAGAGCAGCGCTAGTGAAAATGCGAGAGTCTTGCCTGAACCTGTGCGTCCTCGGCCGAGAACATCCCGACCTGCGATTGCATCGGGGAGTGTCGCAATTTGAATGGGGAATGGCTCGGAAAAGCCCGAATGTGAAAGTGCCAGCGCCAAAGGACGCACAACACCGAGATCAGCAAAAGAAGTCATCACTACCTATCGGAAAAGATCAGAAACCTGCACCGGCAGCGTTGAAACGGCTCGGATGGGCTTGCTAGGAGAAGGCCCGAAGTCCGGGACTACTTAACGACCACTCCGGCAAACGCCTTGCGACCGCGCCTTAATACTACCCAACGGCCATAAAGCAGATCACTAACAGGCACCCGGAAGTCCTCCTGATCAATTCGAATGTTGTTCACGTAGACACCTCCTTCTGCGATCGTTCGACGAGCGGCTTTCTTACTTTGCGCTAATTCGCAGCGCACAAGGAGCTCATCAATTGGGGGCAATTTCTGGTCGATAACTTCACTCATCTGGACTTCGCACAACAAGGCCTCGGTTAAGGCTGACTGAAGTGTTGATTCAGGTAGTTCAGCGAGATCCCCTGCACCAAAGAGTGCTTTACCCGCATTCTGGGCACCCATACATTCCTTGGTTCCATGCACGAGTTCAGTAAGTTCAACTGCCAAAGCTCTTTGCGCTGAACGCTCGTGTGGTGCATCAATGCTCGCCTGCACCAATTCTGAAATTTCTAGTTCCGTTCTGAAACTGAAAGTGTTCAAGAGCTTAGGGATGTCACGGTCGTCAGCATTGATCCAGTATTGGAAAAATGAATATGGGCTTGTCAGCGCAGGGTCAAGCCAGATCGTTCCACTTTCAGTCTTCCCAAATTTCTTGCCATCAGCTCGCGTGAGAAGTGGCGTGGTCAAAGCATGGACACTTTTAGCTTCCACTCGACGCACCAAATCCACTCCAGCCGTGATATTGCCCCACTGATCTGAACCACCCGTCTGCAATATGCATTCGAAGCGGCGAAACAACTCAAGGTAATCAAATGATTGAAGTAACTGATAGCTGAATTCCGTGAAACTAATTCCGTCTTTTGCAAGTCTCGCCGCGACGGCCTCTCGATCTAACATTCGGTTAACACTGAAATGTTTACCAATATCGCGCAAAAATTCGATTGCACTTAGGTCTTTCGTCCAATCAAGGTTGTTTACCATTCGTGCGGGATTTGGCCCATCAAAATCATAGAAGCGTTCCACTTGAGTTCGAATTCGATCAACCCATTCACCAACCAGATCAGCAGAATTCAGGGTTCTCTCCCCTGAATCTTTCGGATCCCCGATCAAACCCGTAGCGCCCCCGACTAAGGCTAATGGCCTATGTCCATATTGCTGGAAACGTCGAACGGTCAGAATTTGAACTAGATTCCCTAAGTGCAAACTCGGTGCGGTGGGGTCGAAACCGCAATAAAGTGTGACTGGATTCGCACATGCCTTGGTAAGAGCCTCTAGATCCGTGCTTTGGGCAATAAGTCCGCGCCACTGGAGTTCGGCAATGATTCCGTCGGGGTTAGCCACTAAGTTCACTCCCCCATCTTGTCGCATCAACATTGGCTGATCAACGGGTGCTACCCGCCGGGGACGACCGACGAATTGTCCGGTGAGAACATGTTCCCGTGATCCACTCGGCACAAAAAATGCGAAAAGCAGCAGAACATATTTTAGCGGTTGATCCCGCCTTCCAATCAATCATTGAAGGCAGTCCCTTGTGCAACATTGGTCGTAAAAAATATCAGGAGGTCAGTCACTTTCAGGCGCTTGTCAACTCAGTAATTGCTCAGCAACTTTCGGTCAAGGCGGCCGACACGATCACTGCTCGATTCACACTCGCACTTGATGGCGATGTCTCGCCAAAGAAAATTCGCGATGTCGCCGAGTTGGACTTGAGATCAGCCGGGCTGTCAGGTGCAAAGACGAGGACGATTAAAGAAATGGCACATGCCTGGTACCAGAACGAGTATGACTTTTCCGATCCACAACTCAGTGATAATGAGATTGCAAACGAACTGACAAAACTTTGGGGTGTCGGTCGTTGGACCGTAGAAATGTTTCTCATGTTTACATTGCATCGTTTAGATGTTTGGCCCACCGGTGATTTAGCAATGCGACGCGGCTGGGAAAAGATTCATGGATTAGAGCAATACGTTGAGCCCAAAAATCTCGATAACCAGGGGCAGATCTTTCGTCCTTATCGAAGTGTTGCAGCTTGGTACTGCTGGCGCTTAATTGATGGGGACAGCAACACTTGGTAGAGGCACTCCGAATTTAATCGCACCAACGAGTTCGTTCGAGGGCTATTAACTCGGAAAGTCCCTGCAGTTGCTCCCGAATTCGGATCGGAGCTGTCCCACCAAATGCATCACGCGAATTCAACGCTCCTTCAATATTGAGCACCTCGCGAACCCTTGGATTCAACGACGAACTGATTCCGGCGAGTTCCTCATCGGTTAAATCCCACAGTTCACAATCTCTAGCTTCAGCTACCTGAACACAACTGCCAGCGATTTCATGTGCACTTCGAAATGGCACACCTTCACGAACCAGCCACTCGGCAATATCTGTTGCCAATGCAAAACCAGCCGGTGCACTGGCAGCCATTAGTTTCTGATTGAATATCAGAGTTCTAATCATTCCCGTCATCGCAGGTAATAGAACAAGCAACTGATCGACAGAGTCAAAAACTGGTTCTTTGTCTTCCTGCAAATCACGGTTGTACCCGAAGGGAAGCCCTTTTAGCGTGGCCAGTATGCCAGTGAGATTTCCGATTAGTCGACCAGATTTTCCGCGTGCAAGCTCAGCGATATCAGGATTCTTCTTCTGGGGCATGATGGATGAACCAGTGGACCATGCGTCATCTAATTTGGCCCAACCAAACTCACGCGAAGCCATCAGAATCACTTCCTCTCCGATCCGGGAAAGATGCACACCTAGCATTGCAGTTACAAACAGGAACTCGGCAACCCAATCTCGATCACTGACGGCATCAATTGAGTTACTCATCGCGCTATGGAAACCAAGTGCTTTCGCTACTAGCTCGGGATCCAAGCCCAAACTCGATCCGGCCAAAGCCCCCGCTCCAAGTGGTGAACGGGCTGCCCGAGAATCCCAGTCGGATAGTCGCTCGAGATCCCGACCCAAAGCATGAACATGCTTGGCCAACTCATGCGCAAAGGACACGGGTTGCGCATGTTGTAAATGAGTGAATCCAGGAGAAAAAGTCAGAATATTCGATCGTGATTGCTCAAGAAATGCTTCTTGCAATTCAATGATTTCGCGGGCTATCAACCGCGCGTGATCTCGCAAATACAGCTTAAAATCCGTGGCGACTTGATCATTTCGGCTCCGGCCTGCGCGAAGTTTTCCGCCCAATTCCCCCAGAATTCCAATGAGTCCACGCTCAAGGGCAGAATGAACGTCTTCATCCTCGCTGTTAGGCACGAACTCACCACTGGCAACTTGCGCACTGAGGTTTTCCAAAGCCTGGTCTACCGACTGAGTCTCTTCTGCAGTCAAAAGTCCCGCCCGATGCAAAACCTGTGCATGGGCGCGGGTCTGCAGTAGGTCGTAAGGAGCAAGTTTCCAATCAAAATGCGTGGAGCGACTTAATTGGACCATTTCCGGCGATGGACCTGATGCAAAACGTCCACCCCACAGTCTGCTTTCACTATTCTTCGATGAACCTGCGTGACTCACTTTTATGACCCGCTCTCAGCTAGTGCAACCAATTCGGTGCAAATCTTTTCCGCATGCTCTTCATCTCGCGCAACCATGAAAATAGTGTCGTCGCCCGCCACGGTGCCCAGAGTATCGAAATAACCACTTCGATCCAGATGACCCGCTAGGTACTGCGCACCACCTGGTGGCGTATGCACCACCACCATGACTTGAGAAAATTCCGCACTCAATAGAAGTTCATGCAAGGCTCTAACAAGCGCGGGTTGAGAACCCTCGATGCGCATTGACGTGTCCGCATCACTCGAGACGACATAGTGAGCCGCAGAACCACCTGTTCCGTGCACTTTCGTCGCTCCGAGTGCTTCGAGGTCGCGAGACAATGTGGCTTGTGTGACGATGAAACCCTTGCCTCGCAGATATTCCAATAGTTCATTTTGGCTATGAATATTTCGGGAGTTGACCAATTCAGCTATGAGGAATCTCCGAGAACTGACCGTCTGCGGTGCTTTTTTTGACTCAGACATCTACTTTCCCTACAAAGAATGAACAAGTCCTCTCCCAAGCTACAAGGCTTTGATCAACTTCAGGGTCAGTGATCGTTAACGCGGGCGCGAGTCGAATAGCTGTAGGACTTACAGCATTTACGAGTATTCCATTTTCCATAGCCTTAACTACGAATGCTGCGGCCAGATTCTGTTCACTCGAAATATTGAGTTCAGCCGCAAGTAGCAATCCTTTTCCTCGCACGTGAGTGACTAGACCATAGGACATTTCGACCAGTTGTTTTTGCAGTGTGGTTCCAACGTCCCTGGCCCGCGGTAGCAAATTCTCTTGTTCAATAACATCAATGACGGCTAGTGCCGCTGCACAAGAAACTGGATTCCCACCAAATGTTGATCCATGTGAACCGGGAGTGAAGAGGCTCGAAGTGTCACCAAAAGTTATCAGGGCACCGATCGGAAGTCCCCCAGCCAGGCTTTTTGCAACAGTGATTGCATCGGGTACTACCCCGCTCTCCGAATACGCCCACCAGGAACCAGTCCGTCCCATTCCTGTCTGGACCTCGTCAATAATCAACAGGGCACCGACTTCTTTCGTCCATTCACGGGCAGAGCGAATGAATTCATGGGTCAATGCGCGTACGCCCGCTTCACCTTGGATAACCTCCAAAAAAACCGCTGCAGTCGTTGGAGTAATTGCCTTTCGCAGTCCCTCAAGGTCATTGAGATTAACCACGGATACATCGCCTAAAAGTGGAGCAAAGGGAACTTGCTTTGCGGGTTGCGCGGTCAGCGACAATGACCCCATAGTTCGACCATGAAAGCTCCCCTCCACCACTACAACGTCAGTCTTTCCTGTTAACCGAGAGAGCTTGAGTGCAGCCTCATTCGCCTCCGCACCTGAATTGCAAAAAAACACTTTTGATTCAGGACAGCCAACCAGTTCCTGTAACTTCTTTGCTAGTTTCACAGAAGGCTCATTGATGTACAAATTGCTGGTGTGTACCAGTGTTCCCACTTGGTCCGACACCGCCTTCACATATTTTGGGTGCGCCGCACCCAAGATATTTACCGCAATTCCCCCCAACAAATCAATGTACTCGTTACCACTTGAATCCCAAACCCGCGAACCCTGACCCCTCACAAGGGTCACGGAAGGGGTTCCATAAGTACTGAGAAAAATGTCATTCCAATTCGTTTTCATGCTGTTATCACTGTCCCCGAGTGGCCACCCGTGGCTAGTGCATTCATCACGGCATGTTTAGTGCTGCCATTGACTATTTGGACACTCTCGCAGCCGTGAGCTATGGCATGAAGGACACACTCGAGTTTAGGAATCATGCCTTCGGTCACTTCGGGTAGTAGTTGTTCAACTTGAAGCACGGTCAATTCCGACATGAGCGATTTTGGATCTGGATAGTTAGCTAGAACACCGTCGACGTCCGTCATCAAAATCAATCTATGCGCGCCTATGGCCCCGGCCAGTGAGCCCGCTACCGTGTCTGCATTTACGTTGAGACTTTCACCAAATTCAGTTGACGAAACGGGTGAAACTACCGGTACATATGCATTTTCGAGCAATACTGAAATAATCCTGGGGTCAATAACTGCAATTTTTCCGACTAGCCCAAGATCAAATTCTTGTTCAATAAGAAGAGTGGCCGTAAACAATTTGGAGTCCTCACCACTGACTCCAACCGCAGGCACTCCATTGACATTGAGTGCCGTAACTAGGGATCTCTGCACCTCACCTGTTAATACCGTGGCTACTACCGATGCAATTTCCGGTGTCGTCACCCGAAGGCCACCGAGAAACTCACTTTCAATATTCAGTCGATTTAGCATGTGCGAAATTTGAGGTCCGCCCCCGTGCACGATAACAACACGAACATCGTTTTCAAGGAGCATCTTGATGTCGTGGGCGAAGGATGTGAACAAGTCTGGCGATGTCATTGCGTTGCCGCCGAATTTTATTACAATAATTGGCGCTTCTTTGGTCATGTTGAATACTCCGAGTTCTCAAGTACGTAACCCACCGACAAATCATTTGTTCGAATAAGGGCACGATCCTCTCCAGAATGTAAATCCACAATGACATCAATGTGTCGTTGTGAGAGATCGACGAGAGATCGATCTTCACCAACTCCGCCACCAACACAAATCTTTACTCCATTAATGGTGACATCAACCTGATCAGGTTCAAAGAATGCATCCGTTGTTCCTACTGCTGACAGGATTCGACCCCAGTTTGGATCCTCGCCAAACATTGCACATTTGAATAGATTGCTCCTCGATACCGCTCGCCCCACCGTTACGGCGTCAGATTCGGTTCGAGCCCCGATAATTTCTATATGAATTTCCTTGGTAGCACCTTCAGCGTCAGCCATGAGGAGCTGCGCTAATTCCTCGCAGACTTTAGTCAGGGATGTCTGGAAATTTTCTTGGTTGGGTGTAACGCCACTGGCTGCATTTGCCAACAAAATAACTGTGTCATTTGTTGACATGCATCCGTCGGAGTCCAAGCGATCAAATGTTTGTGCTGTCGCCGCACTCAGTGCTTGTTGCAAGAATTGTGGATCAACATCGGCATCTGTAGTAATTACCGAGAGCATTGTCGCCATACCTGGCGCTAGCATTCCTGCTCCTTTAGCCATTCCGCCAATTGTGTATCCATGTTCGACCACCGCTGAGACTTTATACTTTGTGTCGGTCGTCATGATTGCCTGTGCGGCCATAATCCCACCATTGGGCGACAATTCGGCGATGGCGGAGCTCACTCCAGCCTCAAGAGCCATCATGTTAAGGGGTTCACCGATTAGTCCGGTTGAGCACACGTAAACCTCACCTGCACCGAAGTCATCGAATCCCTGAGCGCTCAGACTCGAGGCTACGAGTTCAGCGGTTCGGTGCGTGTCCGCGAACCCTTGTGGGCCCGTACATGCATTTGCGCCTCCTGAGTTCAACACAACTACGCGTCCATCACCGCCACGGAGAATTTGTCGTGACCAAAGCACAGGCGCGGCAGCAAAACGATTTTGGGTAAAAACTGCGGCGGAAATTACCTTGGGACCGGTGTTCACTACCAGTGATACATCTTTTGCACCACTGGATTTAAGGCCCGCCGCAACACCTGATGCTGAAAACCCTTGTGCTTCCGTCACGCTCATGGTGTTACTCCTGTTTGCAATAACCCCGTTGTGTCTTCAAAACCGCACATGAGATTCGCATTTTGAATCGCCTGTCCTGCTGCGCCTTTCACCAAGTTATCCAATGTGGCGATGACAACAAGTTGCCCTGAGTGTTCATCAACATTGACACTCAGTTGAACGTAATTGCTCCCGATAACACTTCCCGTATTTGGCATGATCCCCTCATCGAGAACTGACACGAACTGTGAATCTTTGAAGTAGTCCCGGTAGATCTCTCGCGGATCTCCCGTGTCTTCAATCGAAAGGGCGCTAGTGCAGGTTGCAATGATTCCCCGCGGCATTGGAGCCAGCAGGGGTGTAAAACCGACACGTAATTCACCCTCAGGCCAAATTGATTGAAGAACTTGCTCCACTTCGGGAGTGTGTTGGTGAACGCCACCAATTTTGTAGGCGCTCATGGACCCCATAACGGCCGAGGCGATCAGTGATGGGGTGGGAACTCTTCCTGCACCGGTTGTTCCGCTGGCAGCAACCACGTTGATTGCCGAGTGCCCGATCAAGTGAGCCTGCACAGCAGGTGCAGTTGCCAACGAAATCGCTGTGGCGTAGCAACCGGGATTAGCAATTCTGGTGGACGCGGCAATGACTGCCCGCTGGTCTGAGAGTTCTGGAAGGCCGTAGGTCCAGGTCCCCGCATGAGGTCCTCCGTAATACCGCTCCCAAGCCTGCGAACTCTCAAGTCTGAAATCTGCGCCCAAATCGACAATCATCTGATCCGGGTTCACCGCGAGAACTTCAGCGGCAAGTGATGCAGATTGACCATGGGGTAGAGCCATGAAAACAATGTCCGCTCGGAGCTGTTCAGCATTGGCCGAACACAGCAAAAGAGAGCCCACTCGCGAGGGGGCAAGTGCCGGGTGCAGTGAATCCACCCGCTCTCCCACAGAGGAATGCGCCGCGGTGGCAACGACCTCTAAATGTGGATGACCTTCTAGTAACCGCATTAATTCGCCACCGGCATAGCCCGATGCTCCAGCAATTGACACTCTCATGGAACGAATATACACATATGTGTATAAAAATACCTAGGCGCCCTATCTCAGCGTGCCGCCAACCCCTTCTGACACAGCTGTAATGATTTGGTTCCGCAAATTCTGAAGCTCCTGTGGTGCCAAGGTTTGTCCCTCTCCCCGAAAGCGCAAGGCAAATGCCAGTGACTTATGGCTCGCTGGAATTTGATCACCCTCGTAGATGTCAAAAAGCCGGATCGACTCTAGAAGTTCTCCGCCAGCCGCCCGGATACTGGCTAACACCTCAGCCACGGGACAATCTCTTCTTACTACAAAGGCCAAATCCTCTTTCGCAACCGGAGAATTGGAAAAAACTGGCGCTGTGGCACAGTTGGCAGCCGAGGATAACAAGACACTCACGTCAATTTCAGCAGCGCAACTTCGCCGGGGAAGGTTCCAATGATCAACAACGGCGGGGTGTAATTCTCCGGCAAAACCAATTACCTCCGACGTACCTTGTAACACAATCTCAGCGCACCGACCCGGATGAAAACTTGGGTCGCTCCCCGTGCGCACCTCTAAATCGACACCAAGTTCGTCGGCCACGACAAGAACTGCGTCAACTGAATCGCGCCAAGATGCGGCACGCGGGTTGCTCCAGACCCCAACTGACTCAAGTGCGCCGGTAATAACCACACCCAAATGCTCAGGTTGGGCCGGCAAGGCAACCTGCATCTGTTTCCAGATGCCTTCAGAAGGCCGTGAGTCAACACCAGGGTCAAGTCCGCCCTCAACAACCCCACCGAGAAAGACGGATCCAATCTCAAACAGCGCTAAGTCATTCTCTCCTCGACCCACATTTCGAGCCGCAATAGAAAGCATGCCAGGCAGGAGCGTCGATCTCATTTGGGGTGTGAGGTCGGACAGCGGATTCACCAAGGTCGGCGTCTCCCTTCGCGAGTCATTTTCAGGAAACCGCAATGCGTCGAAATCATTGACACCAATAAAGGGATACGCGCGGATTTCATGCATCCCACGACCCGCTAAAAGATTCCCAATTCGACGACGCAAACGTTGTTCATGGGTAAGGCCTCGGCCAGCAGGTGCACTTGGTAAAGTCGAAGGAAGTTTCTCGTACCCAACGAGTCGGACAACTTCTTCAACAAGGTCAGCCGGTTGAGTCAAATCTGGACGCCAACTTGGTGGGGTTACTACACCTATTTCAGGACCTGTCCGAACATAGGTTGCACCGATTGCATCGAGTTTTTCGATCACAGTTTGATGATCGATCACCATTCCTGCTGTCCGCGTTGGAAGGTTAAGGTCGAATTCGATTATGGATTCTGAAATCGGCGATTCAACCGCGCACATGCCTGCATAACTTCCGCCACCATGTGCGACCAGTAATGCACACGCACGCGCTGATGCAATCGGTGCTAGTTCTCGATCGATGCCCCGTTCAAAGCGACGTGATGCCTCGCTAGAGATCTTGTGTCGCCGTGAATTTCCGGCGACCGTTGATGCTGGGAAAAATGCAGCTTCAAGGGCAATGTTGGTGGTAGACCCGTCAATTTCAGTTGTCAATCCCCCCATTGTCCCTGCGAGTCCAATAGGTCCACTGGAGTCCGCGATTATTGAATCCAGTGGAGAAAGATTTCGCACAACATGATCAAGTGTCTCTAAGCTCTCACCGACATTGGCACGACGAACCCGAACTGGACCGCTTAACTTGTCCAAATCAAATGCGTGAGTGGGTTGACCAAGTTCCAGCATGACGTAGTTCGTTACATCAACAGCCAATGAGATGCTTCGAATCCCGCACGCTTGCAAACGTGCCACCATGTAACGAGGTGTCGGTGCATCTGGGTTAAAACCAAGAACCGTACGGAGAGTGAGCAATTCACAGACACCAAAGTCTTCGATTATGCAATCATGCGGTTCGAGTCCACTGGCTGGAGCACCTAGCACTGGTTCCCAAAGAACCGCTGGGTCGCGGAATTCCACTCCGAAGGCCGTTGCAACTTCTCGAGCGACACCGCGGACGGACAATGCGTACCCACGGTCAGGTGTCACAGCAATGTCAAGAATTTCTTCACCAATGCCCAACAACTCATTTGCATTCTGCCCAGGGCTAACGCCATCCAAGACCAGAATCCCTGCATGGTCCTGCCCAAGCCCGATCTCGCGTTCGGAGCAGATCATGCCGTCAGAAACGTGGCCATAGGTTTCGCGAGAAGTGATCGTGAAATCACCTGGTAGCGTGACTCCCGGCTCTGCCACAACGACGTGGTCACCCACAGCAAAATTCGTTGCACCACATACGATTCCCCGGATCTGCGTGCCTAAGTCAACTTGACACCAGCGAATAGGTTTTTTGAATTCGGTGAGTTCCTCAATTTCGACCACGCGACCAATAACCAATGTTCCGCTGACACCTGCACCGAGTGTTTCAATACCTTCAACTTCTAAGCCTGCATTGATCAAAGCTGCGGCTATCTCCGGTGCATTTGCGTGAACGGGTGCAAACTCCTTGATCCACGTAATTGGGAGTTTCACTACGCCTCCAAACCGAATGCCGCGGTAAAACGAATATCGCCTTCAACCATGTCCCGCATATCCGAGACCCCACTTCGGAACATCAAGGTTCGTTCAATTCCCATTCCAAATGCAAAACCCGAGTACACGTTTGGATCGATTCCCACGGCTCGCAGCACTTTGGGATTGACCATTCCGCAGCCACCCCATTCGATCCATCCTTCACCGCCACAGGCGCGGCACCCTCCGGAATCAGACTCCCCGAGGCACACAAAACATTTAAGATCTACTTCTGCACTCGGTTCGGTAAATGGAAAGAATGACGGGCGCCAGCGAATATCGATCTGGGGACCGAACATTACGTGAGCCAAATGATTCAAAGTCCCGCGTAGGTCGGACATCGTTAGTCCCTTATCAACAGCCAAACCCTCGATCTGATGAAAGACAGGGGTGTGGGTCGCGTCAAGTTCATCAGTGCGAAAAACTCTGCCAGGGGCCACTACGTAAATTGGTAGATCCCGTTCAAGCATTGCTCGAACTTGGATCGGAGACGTGTGAGTCCTTAGCACAACTCCCGAGTCGGGACTTTCAACAAAAAATGTGTCCTGCATGAGCCGGGCTGGATGGTCTTTTGGAAAATTGAGCGCGTCAAAGTTTGCCCACTCCAGCTCTAACTCAGGACCTTCAGCAATTTCGTATCCCATGGCAATAAAAACATCCGACAGTCGCTCCATAAGTGTGGTTATGGGATGGCGAGCCCCACGTTTGAGTCGATCAACGGGAACGGTGACGTCAACTTTTTCGCCAAGGAGTACTTCATTGTCGCGGACTTGGGTCAGTTCCCTCTCACGCGTTTCAAGAAATTCCTTGATACGCGCCTTCGCTTCCCCAATTCTCTTCCCAACCTCGGCCTTTGCTGCCGGAGGCAGCGCGCCAATTTCCCGGTTAGCTAAGGCAATCGGGGAACGATCCCCAAAATGCTCGAGTCTGGCAGCCTTGAGAGAATTCAAGTCGGTGGCACTATTGAGGGCTGCGAGTGCTCCGACAACCATTTCATCGACCGAATCGGCGTTAAGTGCTGAGACTTGCTTTGGATCAAATGACTTATTGGGAGCTGACAACCTATGCCTCCAAAATCGCAGAGACGAGCAGATCTGCGCTCGAGTCAATATCTCCAGTGCCATGGACGACTAGGTCTGCATTCAATGGCGGTTCATAGGCTTGCCCCACACCTGTCATATTGGGCAAATTGCCTGCGGCAGCTTTTGCATAGAGTCCCTTAGGATCACGCTCAGAACAGATCTCAACCGGGGTATCAACAAACACCTCGATGAAGTCGCCCTTGCCAAAGAGTGAGGACGCGCTCTCTCGATCAGAGCGGAATGGAGATACCAGTGCGACAAAAACAACAACTCCACTGTCTCTCATCAGCTTGCTGACCTCGGCTACACGACGAACATTTTCCGCACGATCTTCTGGTGTGAATCCCAGGTCTTTATTCAGCCCAGTTCGCATGTTGTCACCGTCAAGGACGTAGGTATGGATTCCCATCGCATGCAATTTACGCACGGCTGCATCCGCGATTGTTGACTTGCCCGAACCGGAAAGACCGGTAAGCCACACAACTCGAGCAGGATGACCCATTAGCGATGAACGAGCTTGATGATCTACGTCGTAGACATGTGGGACAACATTGAACGCCCGACGCATTGCGTGTCGAGAAAGTCCTGCAGCGACAGTGTCGGCGGTGACTCTGTCAACAAGTAGAAACCCTCCGGTATCCCTGCACATTGAATACGGGTCCATGGGGATCGGTCGATCTGTCGCGATCTCCACCCGCCCAATATCGTTCATATTTAACACTCGTGCAGCGTGCTCGTGCCCAGAGACGACATCAAGACGATGTCGAACATTTGTCACGGTAGCGGGGACTGAACGCGAGCCGGAGATCAACAAATAGGAGCGACCGTGCGCTAGGGGCTCTTCGCCCAACCACACCATGTCAACGCCAAAACGATCTGCAGGCTGCAGTGAGGTTCCAGCCGCCAAAATGTCACCGCGAGTTACATCAACTTCATGGTCGAGGGTGAGGGTAACGGCCTGTCCATACCTTGCCACCTCTAAATCACCATCCGCCGTGACTATCCGAGCAATTTTGGCAGTACGGCCGGAGTCCGCAACCACAATCTCATCTCCCAGACGAACCGATCCCGCTACTACGGTTCCTGCGTACCCACGGAAATTACCTTCAGCCCGAACAATGAATTGAACAGGGAACCTGAAACCCTCATCTGCTACCCGGCCAACTGGTTCCCAAACGGCAAGTGCACCCAGTAGCGACTCACCTTTGTACCAAGGCATTACGTCAGATTTAGTTGCCACATTGGCGCCAGTGACCGCGCTCACTGGGATGCCGTCAATTTGTTGCACACCCAGACGGGCAGCCGTTGTCCGCACTTCACCCATTACCTGTTCGAAAACCTCGTGCGAGTAGTCGACGAGGTCCATCTTGTTAACCGCGACAATGATCGTCTGCACACCCATCAAGGCGCACACTGTGAGGTGCCTGTGAGTTTGTGGACGCACCCCTCGGGCTGCATCAACGAGGAGCACCGCAACATCTCCATTTGAAGCAGCCACGGCCATGTTGCGCGTATATTGCTCGTGCCCAGGAGAATCTGCGATCAACACTCGCCGGCCATTTGGCAAGTTCAGATGCCGATATGCAACGTCGATAGTGATTCCTTGTTCGCGCTCAGCTTCAAGTCCGTCGGTCAACAGCGAGTAGTCAACTTCTCCAACGGGTACCGTCGACCCACCGCGCCGAGTGGTGCGCGCATATTCCAATTGGTCGATCGGGACACTGTCGGTTTCGACGAGTAAGCGCCCAATCAGCGTTGACTTGCCGTCGTCAACAGAGCCACAGGTAACAAGATGCAGTACTGGGGTTTGTCCGCTCATTAGAAATAGCCTTCAGCTTTCTTAGCTTCCATGGAACCGCCACCTTCACCGTCAATGAGGCGCCCAGATCGTTCGGAAACCTTGCTTGTTTCCATTTCAGTGATCAAGTCGGCCAAATTGTCCGCGGTTGATTCAACCGCCCCTGAAAGCGGGTAGCAACCGAGGGTTCGAAAACGCACACTCTTCATGACGGGAACTTCACCTTCGTTTAGTGGAAAACGCTCGTCGTCGACCATGAGCAAAGTTCCACCGCGCTCCACAACTGGCCGTTCCTTGGCAAAATAGAGGTCTGGGATTTCAATCTTTTCACGCTCTATGTACCGCCAAATATCAAGTTCAGTCCAATTTGAGAGTGGAAACACTCGCATAGTTTGTTCAGGGGCCAGCTGCGTGTTTGCTGTCCGCCAGAACTCCGGTCGTTGCTTTCTAGGATCCCAACGGTGCCCGGGTTCCCTCAAAGAAAAAATACGTTCCTTAGCGCGGCTGCGTTCTTCGTCTCGGCGCGCACCCCCAATAGCGGCATCGAATTCGTATCGATCAATTCCCTCTCTGAGCGCCACTGTTTTCATAAGTCGCGTGTACTCGTGAGTGCCATGCGTGAAAGGAGTTACGCCCTCAGCCATTGCCTCCAAGTTTTGTGCAATCCTTAGGTCAAGCCCTAATTCGATGGCCCGCCTATCCCGGAATTCAATCATTTCCTTAAATTTCCAAGTCGTATCAATGTGCATCACGGGGAATGGCAAAGGTGCTGGGTAGAAAGCCTTGATGGCGAGATGCAAAAGAACTGATGAATCTTTGCCGATGCTGTATAGGAGAACCGGGTTGCGAAATGCGGCAGCGCTCTCGCGATAAATGTGTATCGCCTCTGCCTCGAGTTCGTCAAGGACCGCAGAATAAGGCACAGTCTGTTGCACTCGAATACTCCTGACAAACAATTTTCGATGGGCGTATGGATGGTCTGTTCGCTAGCCTATTACGGCAGTGAGTTGCTAGGCCTCGGAGAGTACTTCCATGCCGGAATCCGCCCCGGATGCGGATTCAGCACGAGCAGCAGCGCGTTCAGCGCGCTTATTCATTGCCGCTTCATTTCCCTGTGCGATTATCTCTGGATCCACAAAGGGAGATTCAATGCTGGTCACGGGGTTGCGAGCAGATATCCACGTATCCAGTTCCGGGCCCGACTCATAAGAAGTAATGAGGCAGTAACGCGGTCGATTGCCTGGGTGCCAAACGGCATGATAAAGACGCTGGGTGTCAATAACAACCTGAGCGCCCGCGGGCAGTGGCACCCGGACCTCAGTTGTTGGGTCATCTCGATCCTCTCGAAGGATCATGACCGAGCCGGGATTGTCGGTTAAGTTGTAGAAGGACCGAACAATCCAGCCGGTTCCATCGGGGTTAAGCCGATTGTTGTCGTCCCGATGCAAATTGTAAATGGCGTCGGCGTAGGTATTGGGCTGCAATTCAATAACTCGGCAACGGCCAATATTTGCACCTACTTCCTTCGCACGCTTTGTCAGAATCGGCGCAATATCTACGTTTTCTTGAACCCAGACTCCATCCTTGTCTGTTTTTGGTGGCGTGTGATTCCAGAAACCGTCGCATTCCATATCGCCATATGCGCTCGCTAGCGGTGCAAACCGAGTATCTCCGGAAGACTTCCAATCAACAAAAACTAAGTTTTCCCATTCGCGCGGATCAGTCTCTTGGTCGTAGGAATCGACGATTACGTATCCAGTCTGATCAAATATTGGTAACTGCGTGTACGACATATGATTATTTTCGCACTTTGTGACCAGCTATGCAGCACTCAACCGCGCGTGTTGGAAACCATTTTCATTCGGTGAACGACTAAATCACATGTGAGTAAAGGCACAGTGCGGCACTTACCGCAGCATTGAGTGACTCCACTCCGGCAGCCATCGGGATCCGAACACCGGTAAAGCTCCACTTGCCCGAGACCCAGGTGTCACTGACCCCATGAGCCTCTGAGCCAATAACCCAAATGGGATTGTTGGAACCCTGAGTAATACCAGGATGGAGCTCAACGGATCCCTGACCCGTAAGAACAAAGACGGATCGATCCTTGGGCAAAACTTCCGGTCCAGCGACCTGGGCAATCGGGACGTGAAACAGCGAACCCGCACTGCTACGAACAACTTTTGAGTTCAGCGGATCAACACATGAACCAAATGTGAGTATTCCAGCAGCACCAGCTGCATGTGCCGTCCGAATAATCGTGCCCATATTTCCCGGATCAGACAGGGAATCAACAATTACTATTTGGCCGGGACGCGACAAAATTTCCGTGGAGTCTTCCTTGGCAATCGAGCACAAAGCCAATACCCCCTGAGGCGACTCCGATTCACACAAGGCACTCATAACTTCAGCAGAAACAAGTGTGGTTGCGATATCAAAACTTTCAAATTGCTCAAGGTGCTCTTCGGTCAAGAAGAGCTCCTCGATTCGATCACTGGGTGCCATTGAAACAACAGACGGGCCCTCCGCTAGAAAGTGCCCGGCTGCATATCGAGATGATTTCTTGTGAAGTTTTGTTAACTCTTTTACCCGCTCTGACTTACGCGAGGTTATGGTGCGCAACTAGACGCTCTGCGCTGGAACAGCTGCACGAGCTACTTCCACCAACGCCGCAAAAGCTGCTTCGTCATTAACAGCAAGTTCGGCCAACATTCGACGATCCACTTCCACGTCAGCTGCTTTTAAGCCCTGAATAAAGCGGTTGTAGGTCATGTCATGCGCACGGGCTGCAGCATTAATACGCTGAATCCACAGTCTCCGAAAATCACCCTTACGCTTGCGACGGTCCGCGTAGGCGTAAACCATCGAGTGCGTGACCTGCTCCTTGGCCTTTCGGTACAAACGTGACCGTTGTCCGCGGTAACCGGAAGCGCGCTCGAGAATTACTCGACGCTTCTTATGCGCATTTACTGAACGCTTGACGCGTGCCATGACTTCTCCTGATGATCGTTAGTTGAAAAAATATTTATTTATGTTCGAAATGGTTAATACAATTTCGCAATGAAATTAGCGGCCAAGAAGTTTCTTGACTGACTTCACATCTGCTGGTGAAACTTGCTGGTCTGCGGCAAGACGACGAGTGCGCTTGCTTGACTTTACCTCGAGCAAATGGCGCTTGTTGGCCTGCTCGCGCATGATTTTTCCGGTACCGGTTACCTTGAAACGCTTCTTGGCACCGCTATGTGTCTTTTGCTTCGGCATAATCTTTCCTTTCAGTCCGTTTCCTGCGAAACGGGAGCTTCGTCGGTTGCAGGTGTATTTTCCTGCTTCTTTCCTTCAGGCTTTTTCCTCAGCGGTGCGAGCACCATGAGCATGTTGCGCCCATCTTGCTTTGGAGCGGCCTCTACAAATCCAATTTCAGCTACATCTTCAGCTAAGCGACCAAGCAACTTGATTCCAAGTTCAGGCCTGCTTTGCTCGCGTCCACGGAACATAATCGTGATCTTGACCTTGTCCCCGGCCTTGAGAAATCGAAGCACGTGACCTTTTTTTGTTTCGTAGTCATGTGAATCAATCTTGGGTCGGAGCTTCATTTCCTTGATCACGGTATGCGACTGGTTCTTGCGCGATTCACGGTCCTTGAGAGCTGCTTCATACTTGAACTTGCCAAAATCCATGATTTTGCACACGGGTGGCTTTGACGTTGGCGCAACTTCAACAAGATCCAGATCTGCTTCAAGTGCTAACCGGAGGGCATCTTCGATCTTGACAATCCCCACCTGCTCGCCTGCCGGTCCCACAAGGCGTACCTCAGAGACACGGATCCGGTCGTTGATCCTTGGTTCGACGCTGATGGCGCCTCCTATCAATTGACAATAAAACGGGCAAAACTCACTATCGATTTAACCAATGTCCCCTGCACATGAGAAAACCTCCGGCGCAGCGCGCACGGAGGTACCGGCAGGGTAGGTACACCCTGTGCATAAACCCCTAGGGGCTCACGCCTTGACCAAGGAGATTGAAGCGATTGCGCATTTGCATGACACATTCGATACATCTTTTGGTGGGAACCGATGCTCCGCTTGCGGGACCTGAGTGTGACCTCAAGTCCAAGGGCTGCCAGAGTAACAGGTGTGAACGAAGAGAATACTGCTGCCCTTGATATTTCAGAAGTCCCGGCAATTGAGGTCGTTTTAACGGTGTCATTGCACCTGATGTCCGCTGCGGCGGTGGCTTGTGGATTGGCCGAGGACGGTGAGGGATCTGATCTTGCCGAAGCCCGAATCTTGATCAATGCTTTAGCCGGGCTAGTTACTGCGGCGGCCCCAGATCTTGGGTCGGTACACGCCGCTCCATTGCGTGATGGTCTCCAAAGCCTTCAGCGCGCTTTTCGTGATGGGTCGGCTGTCCCTGACCCACCAGGTATGGGTCCGGGCGAGGCCCTGACCGGCCCCGTTTACTAGACCTTGTGTTGTTAGATCCCTTGGCCTGACTCTTGAACACAAATCGCAATCCCTGCAGGAACAAAACTATGCAGAGCAAGGTTGGTCTGAATAATTCTTTCTACAGGTTCCCTGAGGAATTCAGGGACCGCCAACTGTAGGACCCCATCTTCGCTTTGTTCACACCCAACGTGCTCCCCCATCTCGCCAAGCAGTTCCCGTAGAAGAAGCACCGCTCTGGCCCGTTGATCTTTAGCCGATAATTTGACGATGTCTGCCAAAATCAAGGTCATAGTGTTAATACCCGCCAAGTCAATGATGATCGCTTGAGCGTTTTCATCTAATGCCGCTTCCGCCGCATCTCGCGCAGAAATTGGTACGGGCCGAGCACGCGGGTTCCACTGCATAAGGGCGTCAATCCCTGTGAAACAGAGAAGTCCCAGCCGACCATCTGTTGCCATCAAACAAGCCACACTCATGTCTGAATTTTTGTCACCCTCACTTGGCTCACCCGCGATCTCGGCGACTAGTGCGACAAACAGCCTCGATGGAGCCAACGCAGCCAAAACAGCATTGACGTCACGACTTTTTAGGGCAGCACTGACGTGGGGATCAGCCTCTCCTTGGTCGGCTGCCCACTGGAATTGAAAATCCCCCAGTCCCGCGCCCGAACCATGCCCCACCTCAACGCTGCAAGGGTCCTCGTGCATGCCAGAACTGTACGCACGGCAGACTCAATCTGTGAGTTCAACCTCGAGTACGCACAAGGTTCACGTAACTGCGCCAGCATCGTGGATGGTGCTCACCGCTGTATCCCTAGTTGCAGTCAACCTTCGGCCTGTTATCTCCAGCCTTCCGACCGTCGCCAGTGACATAGTTGAAGCAACGGGCTGGAGTTCAGCAACTCTCGGTGTCTTGACCACCATCCCGGTGCTCTGTATGGGACTTTTTGCACTCGCGGTTCCCGCACTCGCCATGCATTACGGTCGTAAGCACCTCGTAATTTTTGCTCTAGTTGCCTTGACAGCCGCGACCTTGCTCAGGGCCGTTCAGGCACTTCCCGAGTTGCTCTTTTTATCCGCGTTCCTTGCAGGAATCGGTATTGCATTCGCAGCTGGACTGATTCCAGGGATTGTTCGCGAACAGCTTCCACACACGATCGCGAGGGCGACTTCAACTTGGACTGCCGCACTCGCTGGTGGAGCGGCACTTGGCGGGGCACTTACCGTCCCACTTGCCATGTGGTTTGGTTCATGGTCGCTAGCGCTCGCATTCTGGGCCACTCCGGCAATCATCGCGTTGATATTCTGGGTCTTTGTTGAGCGCAAAGCCAGCGCACATGATCGCCCGACCGTGATTGTTCGGCTTCGCGAATTGCCTTGGCGTAACAACATTGCATGGGCCCTCGCATTAAACATGACGTGCAATTCAATTATTTATTACAGCTCACTCGCCTGGATTGCGCCGTCCTATGAAGCACGCGGATGGACTCAAGAAAATGCGGGATGGCTCTTTGGTCTTTTCACCGTATCGCAGGTTGTGGCCGCTTTCATTCTTGCTGGAATGGCCGTCCGAATGAAAAATCGAAGGACACTATTCGTCATTGCCATTGGGCTCGCTGCAGTCTCACTGTTTGCCATCGCTTGGCTTCCGGACTTTGCACCATGGCTAACGCTTCTCGTCTCGGTTTCGTTCTCAGCGGCGGTTTCGCCATGACCTTAGGTTTACTCAGCGAATACAGCAAGGACTCAGCGAGTGCTGCTCGACTTACTGCAATGGTGTTCTTTATTACCTATACGATTGCCGCTGCCGGACCCTTAATCGCTGGAGCGCTTCTCGACTTTTTTGATTCCTGGTCCCTAGTCTTCTCTGTACTTGGGATTGTGGCTCTCATGCAATTATTGACCGTGATTCCGCTTCGTCGTGGTGTTTACGTCGATTAAAGCCTGCAGGCATGAATATTTGTAACAAGAATTCCCTTTGCGCCCAATGCGAAAAGTTCATCCATTATTCGATGAACATCAGCACTCAGAACCATTGAACGAACAGCCGACCATTCCGGATCTTGTAATGATGACACCGTTGGTGATTCAATCCCTGGCGTGATTTCGCATGCTTGCACTAGTCGTTCATTAGGAATGTCGTAATCGACTAGGACGTAGGACCGAGCTACGTTCACACTATGCAATCTGCGTTCAAATGTGTCCTGTGCTTGGGTTTTCTCCGAGCTCGCTGGTCGTATCAATATCGCTTCCGACTGCAAAATTGGATCTCCAATTACTTCAAGACCCGCAGCCCGCAAAGTCGCACCAGTCGCTACAACATCAGCTACGGCATCCGCCACACCGAGCGCTACCGCGTTCTCAACGGCTCCGTCTAAGCCAACGATCTGAGCGTCGATTGAATGAGTTTCCAACCAAGATCTTAATAGTCCCCTATATGAAGTCGCAATTCTCCTGCCAGTGAGTTCTGCATGCGACTTGATGGTTCCAGTGGGTACAGCAACCCGAAAAGTTGACGGAGCGAATCCAAGTTGCATTATTTCTTCAGCAGGTGCGCCACTGTCGAGAAGCATGTCACGACCGGTTATCCCAAGATCGATTGTTCCTGCACCAACGTAGACAGCGACGTCTTTTGGTCGAAGGAAGAAGAACTCAACGTCGTTTGCTAAGTCGGTCACAACCAAGGCTCGAGCATTTGTGGAAGCCAAGTAACCCGCTTCGTTGAGAAGTGCCGCAGCGGGCTGCGCCAACTGGCCTTTATTGGGAAGTGCGACCCGCAGCATGCCCGATCCTCTCTATTGTCTTGAATGCTATAAATTTTTGTAGACATCTTCCATGCTCAAATTATGTACGTGCATCAATAATTGAACGTGATAAATCAACTGGGAAATTTCTAATGCAAGTGCATCTTTTCCCTCGTACTCAGCTGCCATCCATACTTCTGCAGCTTCTTCAACGATTTTTTTACCAATTGCATGAGTACCAGCTTCGACAAGGCGAACCGATCCTGATCCGGTGTCACCTGTTGCAATTTTTTGGGACAACTCAGAGTAAAGCTGCTCAAACGATTTTTCCGATTGGGTCGACTTCACACTAACAGCCTAGCGAAACCCCGTTGGAACTACTTTTCCTACTAGCCCGAGGGCTCCTTGCGCTAATAACGCCATGGCGAGCGAAGCCTCCACCGCTTCATTGCCCTTGTCCTCTCGTGAGTCAGCAAGACCAGCGCGATCAAGGGCTTGTTCTTCATTGTCGACGGTCAACAAACCAAATCCGATCGGTATTTGTGTGTCCAAACAGACTCGAGTGAGACCCTGCGTTGCTCCATCACAGACGAAATCAAAATGGGGTGTGCCTCCCCGAATAACAACACCCAACGCGACTAATGCATCATATTTGTTACTCCGAGCAGCCAACTGCGCACCAAGAGGTAGTTCAAATGCTCCGGGAACTCGAATCAGTTCATGGGATGCTCCTGCCCGTTCGCAAGCGCGAATAGCTCCCTCAATCAACCCGTTCATGACGACTTCGTGCCATTGGGCTGCAACAATCCCAACTCGAAGCCCTCGTCCATCTAATTCCAGTTTTGGGGCGTTTGCTCCACTCATGGACTCTCCTTTATTGGGTTGAAGGCAAGAATTCGCTCAACATATTTTGCCAGTGCATCCACTTCGAGATTTACTTCACTTCCCACACCGATCATGCCCAAGGTGGTGTCTTTCAAAGTCGTTGGAATCAGTGAAACGCTGAACCATGGTTGTACTTCGGCGGGTTCACTGACTTTGACTACCGTGAGTGAAACTCCACTGACGGTGATCGAGCCTTTTTCAACAACGTAGCGGGCAATATCTGGTGGTAAATCAAATGTGATCATTGTCCAGTCTTCTCGAGGTTCAATGGATCGCACAGTTGCCACCGCATCAACGTGACCTTGAACAATGTGCCCGCCAAGGCGGCCCGAAAGGGGCATAGCTCGTTCAATATTTACTGAGTCACCGAGATTCAAAGAACCAAGTGTACTGCGCTTGAGTGTTTCTTCCATTAGATCTGCTGTAAAACTCTCCTGGTCAAATTGGGTCACCGTCAGACACACTCCATTGACAGCAATAGATGCGCCAATTTGTGCGTCGCCTAAAACGCCTGGAGCGGCAAAGGTTATCCGGGATGAATCTGTACCTGGATTTATGGCCACAATGGAGCCGGTTGTTTCAACTATGCCGGTAAACATAATGACGATCATACCGTTGAATCAAGTACCCCGATTTGAACAAGGTCTGAACCCAACGTGAACGTGGAAGTGATTTTTATTGGACGCATCAAGGGTGAATCTGTCACTAAGGACCGCGGACCCGCGCCCAACGTTATGGGGGCGGTGATACTAATCACTTCATTGATGCAATCAGCATGAATGAAGGCTGCTGCCAAAGTTGGCCCCCCTTCCAACAACACATGGTTTATTCCCAACTCAGCCAGTGTCAGCAGTGCTACCTTTGGATCGCGGGTTGCAAGATGCAAAAACCCGGCTGGTGCAATATCGCGCAATCCCATCACCACGCGCAAAGGCTGGGAGTCTCTTAATGAACCATCAGGTTTCCTCGCACTCAGGCTCGGCTGATCTACCACGAATGTTTGAGTTCCGACAAGAATTGCCCCAACCCTCGATCGCAGGTCGTGATTGAATTCCTGTGATTGCAATCCGCTTATGGCTGTCCGCTCCCCCAGTTTGGCCGCGACGCGTCCATCCAAACTTTGCGCAAACTTCCAGGTGACAAATGGAACGCCGGATCGCATACGATGATTCCACTCCCTATTTAGCGAGTTTGAGCGCTCTGACTCGATTTCACCCGTGACTTCACATCCAGCGGCAATCAATACATCGGTGCCGCCACCTGCTTCATGACTTGGGTCAAGCTGGGCAAAAAAAACCCTGCGAATTCCAGCTTGAATGATGGCTTGCGTACAGGGAGGAGTTCGACCGAAATGAGAGCAAGGTTCGAGCGAGACGTAGAGGTCCGCCTCAGCGGCTCGGTTCCCCGCCGCAGCAAGTGCCTCGACTTCGGCGTGAGCGGTTCCAGCTCCACGATGGTAACCGGTTCCCACCACAATTCCATTTTTTACGCATACGGCACCAACTCGAGGATTTGACGAGTAGGGTCCCAGCTCGGCCAGCTCGATGGCTTGCAACATGAATTGCGTATCCATGCTCACCTACTTTTCCACCATTGCCCTGAGCTCACGAACTACTTGGGCCGGGTCCGGGTTGGAGTAGACGCAAGATCCAGCGACGAAGACATTGGCTCCAGCATCTTTACATTCCATGATGGTGTTATGGGACACCCCACCGTCAACTTCAATCCAAATTTCTGCGCCCCCTAATTCGCGTGCCCGGGCCACTTTCGGCATCATGTCACTCATGAAAGTTTGACCACCAAAACCGGGCTCCACCGTCATGATCAGAATCATGTCAAGGTATTCGAGGATGCCATTGAGGGATTCGAGGTTCGTTTCAGGTTTGAGGGCCGCGGCAGCTCTTGCTCCTGTAGATCGAATGTTTTCGCATAGAGTCAGGGGATTCTTTGCCGCCTCAATGTGAAAAGTCACCGAATATGCACCCGCCTCGCCGTAAGCAGGGGCCCAGCGATCTGGATCATTGATCATCAAATGCACGTCGGCTCGCAAGGAAGTTTGCGCAATTACGCTGGCAACTACTGGGAGCCCAAATGTCAGGTTCGGCACAAAGTGGTTGTCCATGACATCAAGGTGAATAAGGTCAGCGACGCCCTCTACCTTGGAGATTTCCTCGCTCAACCGGCCCAGATTGCTATTAAGCACACTTGGTGAGATCAGCATGCTCACAGACTATCTGCCGTACCTAGATCCGGCGCAAAAGTGCGAAGAACATTGCATCGGTACCGTGTATATGAGGCCACAACTGAACGTAGGGACCGACGCCAAGGTCGCTCACTCCAGGAAATAGTTCTCGGGCATCTTCTCGCCTGACATCGGTCCGCGACTGCAACACGCTGTCAACAACGGCCCAGGTTTCCTCTATGTAGGGCGAACACGTGACGTAGGCGATAATCCCACCGACGCGAGTTGAATCAATCGCGGCCAGAAGTAACTCTTCCTGCAGCCCTGTGAGCGCTAACGTTTCCCGTTTAGTTTTGCGCCAGCGAGCCTCAGGCCTGCGGCGTAGTGCCCCCAATCCTGAGCAAGGGGCGTCAAGGAGTATTCGATCGAAAAAACGATTACCCCAAGGCCGCTCACGCGCATCACCGGTGAGTAACTGAGCAGATGTACCTACGATCTTGCTCATGAGATCCACACGATGTTGGTGTAGGTCAACGGCAATGAACTCCACGCCTTCGGGGACAGCGTCAGAGATGAGCGCCGCCTTGCCTCCCGGTCCAGCGCACATGTCAAGCCATGAGCTTTCAGGGCCTGTTGGTTGGGCACGTAGGAATGCCTGCGCGACTAATTGACTGCCTTCATCTTGCACAATTGCGCTTCCATCGCGCACTTGGTCAAGTTCCAGCGGAATTACGTCAGTAAGAACTCGTGCCTGATTGCTCCACCGACCGGGGATCGTTCCAACGATCTCTTGATCACCCTCACGAACCGCAATGACCGGATCAGCCGCGGTGTTGTTGGCTTGTAGGAGTGTCGCGAGGTCACTGGCTGCTAGTCCATTGTGAACGAGTGAATCAGCGAATGCCTGAACAATCCAATCTTGGTGTGAGTACCGCTCACCAAGGCTCAACGTTTCAATATCAAATTCAGATTTAGTGATACAGCGTAGAACCGCGTTGACGAAGCCCACACGAGCTTTAATATGGCCCGCATCTTTGCCTTTGACCGATACCCGCGCCAAGGATGCGCACGTATCGACAGCGGCATGATCGGGAACTCGCATAGCGTAGATCTGATGGATTCCTAGACGCAAAATATCGATGATCTCAGGCTCGACAGCAACCAATGCGCGTGACGAGCATTTCTGCGCCATCGCGTCGTAGAGCGATTGATTACGCAAAACTCCATAAGCAAGTTCTACCGTAAACGCGGCGTCACGGCCATTTAGCTTGTACTTGCGAAGCACCTGTGGCAGCGCCAGGTTTGCATAGGCACCCTCGTCTCGCACCAGTCGCAATAACTCCAGTGCTGCCATGCGTGGCTGATCACTGCTGGGATAGTTCTTTGATTCTTCTTCCATCAGAAAAGTCTCACCACTTCTGTGCTCAATCCGCGCAATCCGCGCAGCCAGTCTGTTGCATCCATGAATTTTTTTCCAGCAGGTTTCACCTGTGTAAGTTCAAGTGCGTACGTCGCACTACCAACCATTACGCGTTTGTCCACCAAAGAAATGACGCCCGGATCTAAAAGGATCTCACGATTTATCAGGACTGGGGCAATTGACATTGAGGTGTCGATTTCACCGTCCACGATCCTGGTCCAGGCTCCAGGCGTAGGTGTCATAGCTCTAATTCGACGATCAATCTCTAATGCCGGCGACGCCCAATCAATACGCGAATCTGATTTGCTGATCTTTGGCGCAAAAGTGGCCAGATCATGCTGCTGAGGAATCGGCCTGATTATCCCTGCCTCTAGTGCGTCAAGTGTTTGTCGCAGTAAATGAGATCCCGTATCCGCAAGGCTGGCAAGGAGCACACCGCTCGTATCCCTTGGGTCAATAGTGTGAGTTACGTGACCAAGAATCGGTCCAGTATCCATACCTTTATCGATGCGAAAAGTCGTGGCGCCAGTAATCGAGTCACCGTGCCAAATACTGTGCTGGACCGGAGCCGCTCCACGCCATTGGGGTAAGAGTGAGAAATGCAGATTGATCCAGCCATGTTCGGGAATATCTAGCATCGTCTCCGGTATCAACTGCCCGTAGGCAACTACTGGAATTGCATTTGGTTGAAGCGCTCGCAAAATAGAGTCAATTTCACGAACAGACTCGGGATGTAATACGTCAATTCCCCGGCTGAGGGCCAGTTCGTGGACGGGACTGCGCCGCAACTCACGTCCCCTGCCTGATTTTGCAGGCGGCTGAGTAATCACCGCCATGACTTCATGCTGTGATGAAATCAGGTTATCCAAAGATGGCAGCGCAGCTTCAGGTGTTCCAGCAAAAACTACTTTCAACTTACATCCACTTTTGAGAAATTGTGTGTGGACTCGTTTTAACTACCAAATCGTCACCGAACCATTCACTTGCTCGAATTTCTCTCATGGCCTCCTTGCGCTCCTCAGGTCCAAGCCTGTCGATAAAAATAATTCCGTCGAGGTGATCAGTTTCATGCTGGACACACCTAGCCATGAGATCAGAGCCCACCAACTCAACGGGCTCCCCATACATATTAAAACCCTTGGCAACGACGCTACGAGAACGCGGCGTATCAAATGAGAGACCTGGCAAGGACAAACAACCTTCCTCGCCCAATTCCGTGTCTTCCGAGAGTTTGAGGGTCGGGTTCACGAGATGCCCGAGTTCTTCGTCAACCCAGTAGGTAAAGACGCGTAACGATACCCCCAACTGGGGGGCAGCAAGGCCAACTCCAGGTGCGTCCTCCATCGTGTCAATAAGATCGGCCACCAATTTATGCAATTCCTTATCAAAGTCAACAACTTCGGCAGCGGGGGTCCGCAATACTGGATCTCCAAAGATTCTGATCGGTTGAACTGCCATGTCCTGAGTCTAGGACATAGCGTCTTCGGTCAGAAATCGCGCGGATCCATGTGGATGCGCACAAATGAATTTTTCGGATCAGCCGAACGAGAGTGCATAATCTGGCCTAGGGCCTGGGAAAGTGCGTTGCCATCTGCTCTACGCACCATAAGGAATACCTTCGAATTTTCACCATCAATTGGCCCCATAAGACGTGCCCCAACACGCTCCTGAACCTTCGCGGCGACCGCTAGCACCGCATCACGCTCACCAATAATCAGAGCAACACGGGTTGAGGGAGGTAGATGAGCTTGTGAACGATCTTGTAGTTCGCGGCCAGCAAACCAAGGACTATCCCACCGTGCCACCGCCTGAGATTCCCTTTGTCCAGGATCGCCTGTCACCACAATCGGGGCACCAACCTTGGCCCTAACTGCCGCTGAAAAAGTTCTCCGTAGAAGTGACTCACTTGCCGTCAGTGAAACCGAATGCGCGAACATGTCCACAATGACAACCGCAGCAAATCCATTTTTCGCGAATGGTTCTGCACCTTGTGTTGCAACGACAATTCTTGATTGCGAATCCACATCAGTCACCACGTGTTCCTGCTGCGACCACACAACCGGGGTGCCCGCAAATGCACGTCCAAGTTCCTCTGCCGTGCGCTCGGCCCCAATTGCAAGCGCTTTAATCTGTGTTCCACCACAGTCACAGCGCCAACCTGTTGTGCCGCATCGAGAACAGGTCAGTTGTTCACCACCGAGATTCCTATTCCCTTGTTGGATCGCGCCGCCGCAAACACATATCGCACGTTCACCACAGTCCTTGCACAGGAAGGCTGGTATGTATCCACGACGACCGACCGACACCAGAACAGGTCCCAGCGGCAGTGATTCATGTATTGCCTGCCACGCTATTTGAGGTATACGAGATTGATGTGGATCGCGCTCTATTGCGGTGTCAGTGAGTGTTCGCACTTGGGAGCGCACCGCATCAACTGCGAACTTATTTGCCGTGATGCTCTCGCACCACCCCGATTCACACCATGACTGTGTGGTGACCGAACGAGAGAAACCACCGACAATCAATGAACAACCCGTCTTATGGCTGCGCAAAGCAGCGACTTCCCGGGCATCCCAATAGGGAGCGTGAGCGTCTGCGTAGGCATCATTGAAGTCGTCCCACATGATGATTGCCTTAAGGTTTTCCACGGGAGCAAATACTGCCGATCGGGTGCCGACAACAATTCTTCCGCGCCCTGAATGCACTTCGAGGAAATTCTTGTACCTCTGACCCTGACCCAGGTGGGTTGAAATGATTTCCGAACTGGGAATTGCCTCAACCAAACGTTCAATTGATAGTGCATCGGGTACGAGAAGAATGATTCCGGCCTCTGAGTCAGATTCGTGCAAAGAATGGACCAGCTCTGCCATTTCTTCCCACCACAACGATGCAGGAGCGCTAGCCCAGATAGCACGAACACATTCACCTGATGAAAGTTTCTCCAAGAGCGCTCTGCCTTGCGAATAGGTCGCCCAAACGTTGACGCGAGACACGGGGGCTTCCGCCTTGATGGCGGATTGACGATTCGCACCTGCTCGTGATTTGTTGGGGACAGCAGCTCTGACGACATCCCAGAACATCCCCACATACCTGTGCGCAACCGCCTGCACTAGGTCGAGTGTCTCGGGAGTTAGTGCTGGTCCGATTGCGCGCTCGATGGGAGCCAATTTGGTGAATTCAGACTCAGGTATCCGGTCCACAACAATTGCATCGGCCAATTTGCCCGAAAAGCGTACCCTGACCCGATCTCCGATCCGACATCGTGCCTCAATGGCGGCTGGAACTAGGTAATCAAAATCACGGTCAAGATGTGAAACCGGAACATTAACGCGCACACGAGCAATGGGGTTTACCTCTGTTATTTCGACAATTTTTTTTACCACCGGTCTAACCCGTTTGCGCGCGACAACAGGATCAGCCAATAGAAACAGCTGGTCCTCTTGGTCCATATGCGCCTATTTGATCACGTGAGGAAAATACAAAGTTAATTCGATATCGCGGCAGTGAGTGCGTCAGCGCGATCCACTCGCTCCCAGGTGAATAGTCCACCTTCAGCGGGTCGACCAAAGTGGCCGTACGCAGCCGTGGAGCGGTAAATCGGTCGTAGAAGTTCCAAGTCACGGATGATCGCGGCAGGGCGCAGGTCAAAGACACTCAAAACAGCCTGCTGAATCTGTTCGTCGGGCACGATTCCCGTACCAAAAGTCTCAACAAAAACTCCCACCGGATGCGCTTTGCCAATTGCGTAAGCAACCTGAACCTCGCATCGGGATGCAAGGCCTGCAGACACCACATTTTTGGCGACCCATCGCATTGCGTAGGCGGCTGAACGGTCAACCTTTGACGGATCTTTACCGGAGAACGCTCCCCCACCGTGTCGTGCCATGCCGCCATAGGTATCAACGATGATT
>Ga0075467_10000497_pt1 | contig 31343 bp, 29 predicted proteins | sample DEB08_DNA_9_FD_75067 | JGI IMG/M metagenome (GOLD analysis project Ga0075467, IMG submission 75067) | Aqueous microbial communities from the Delaware River and Bay under freshwater to marine salinity gradient to study organic matter... | ecosystem: Environmental > Aquatic > Marine > Coastal ... | reverse complement strand
TCCTGCCGTTGCTCGATATATCGGCAAGCCTGCCAAGTGCCTCGTCCCCCGTGAGCAGTGCAGAAAGCACCGCCCTGGACGACGCCTCGGCATCAAGCGAGGCCCCAAAGAACACGGATGATTGTGAGACGGGACTGGTTCCATCTGCGCCAGACCGGCCTCGTCCGCCGCCCGCGCCACATCGGCCATCCATTTGTCCAGCATATCGCTAACCACAACTGCATCGGTCCGCGTCGGTGCGCGTTCCTTCGCAGGCACCGATGTCACCTGCCCAAGCGCCAGGAGCTCAACCAACGGGCAAAAGACCGATATCAACAACCAAAAGCCCCACATCGCGCGCATCACGGGTCATCGTACAAGGCAGACCGTGCCGCCCTAAAGCCGCAACAACGTTTATCTGCTCCATCGTTGATTGGGTCACGGCCCGAACATCAGCCTGCAGCGCAAGCGCGCTGATCCGCCGCCCGCAGCACTTCCACCCGCAAAAGCGCCTCAAACGCCCCCCCTTACTGGACACGGTGGTGCTAGTCGGCGCTCCAAAGGCGAGACCCGCGCCAACTCCGTCACTTTGAAGGCTCCCCATATCAGCTTCGAGAACACCTTAGCGCAATTTGATTACGGTTTGGTTGCCCTAGGTCGCTTTAACCTTGGCATCGGGCACAACGACGCGAAACGCCGCGCCGCCTTGCCCCGGCAGATAGACAATCGAACCGCCAAGACGCGTCATGACCTCACGACATATCGCCAAGCCAAGACCGGCGCCGCCGGCCGCATGATTGTCCGACACGCGGGCAAATTTCTCAAAAATCAGGGTTTGCGCTTCCGTTGGAATACCCTTGCCGTTGTCCACGAAATCAACAACCCTTTGTCCTGCGGCCTGCCCCACTTTAATCGTCAACTTCGGAGATGGGTTTTCACAATATTTCAATGCGTTGGCGATCAGATTGATAAACACCTGTGCCAGACGATCACTGTCGGTAAACAGCAGCACATCTTCCCCATCGCCCGACCGTTCAATCGCGAAATGACGCGCTCCCGTCGCCACTTCCATCGCTGCAACCGCGCGATCCAAAACAGCGCCAAGCGTCTCCTCGTCCATATTCAGCGTCACTTGCCCATTCTCAAGCACGCTCAGGTCCAGAAGATCGTCCAAAAGCCGCGTCAGACGTTTTGTCTCGTCGTGAATGATCCGACTATACCGCAGGCGATCACCTGCCTCCATTGACGTATCCCCCATCAAAATCTCGCTGAACGAGCGAATCGACGTCATGGGGGTGCGCAACTCGTGACTGATCTGGCTTAGAAAGCCATCCTTTTGCACTGACAAAGCAAGCAACTTCTCGTTGGCCTCACGCAATTGCCGCGCCGTGCGTTCCTGCTCGGCGGATTTCGCTTCAAGCTGATTTGAGTACTCCAAAATCTGCTGCGCTTCATCGGCCACCCGGATCAGGTCTTCGACCGTAACCGACGCCCCGCCAGTGATCTGCGCTATCATCGCATGCGCAGTTGCAGCTCCGACAGACCCCGCCAACTCGCGCTCAAGCCGATCCATGAAATCCGGCGTCACATCCGGCAAATAACCTTGTTTTCCCTGTGTCGCCGCTTCGCTCTCGAAAATGCGCTGTGCAACACCAGGACCAATAATGCGCTGCGCCATCATCAACAGATCTTCCGCTTCGGCCGCCCTACCGGCCCACCCACGCGCCCGGTCCGAATAGCGGAAAATATTGACGAAAGTCGCACCCTGTAACCGCTCAAGCGGGCTAGGGAAGCTCATCAGAGAAAAGACACAAAACGCCAGCGTGTTCAGCGCCATAGACCACAACACCGAATGAACTAAAGGGTCTAACCCATCGATCCAGAACAAAGCATTGGGCCGCAGCATCGCAATGCCAAACGGTCCCTCCTGAAAGACCGACGCCGATAAAATCGCGCCGTCACCAAAGCTTGGCAAAAACGACGTCCAAATCCAAAGCACAAAACCCGTCGCCAAACCCGCCGCCGCACCAATACGTGTGGCCCCGCGCCAGAAGATACCGCCAATAAGCGCAGGCAAAACCTGGCTTACTCCCACAAATGCGACAAGTCCGATGGACGCCAATGCGGCACCTCCCCCCGACAGCCGAAAGTACAGAAATCCAAGGATCAAAATCCCCGCAATCGACGCGCGCCGCGAAAAGATCACCACATCGCGCACATCGCCCGACACTGTCGCGCCGCCGCTACGCGTGCTCAGCCAGATCGGCATCACGATATGGTTCGATACCATCGTCGCCAACGCAATCGAAGCCACAATGACCATCGATGTCGCCGACGAAAATCCGCCAAGAAAAGCCAGCGTCGCCAATGCGTTCTGATCGAAAGCTAAAGGCAATGTCAGCACAAACAAATCCGGATTTGACCCTTCTGGCATGACCGACAACCCCACAACAGCGATCGGGATCACAAAGAGGCTGATCAGGAATAAATAGACCGGAAACGCCCAGGCCGCGGTCGACAAATGCCGCTCGTGCTCGTTTTCGACGACCATGACCTGAAACATCCGTGGTAAGCAAATGAACGCCGCCGCCGACAGGAAAATCATCGTCATCCAACGGTCGGGCTGCAACGCCCAGACATCTATCGGCGAGGCATCAATCCGCGCCATCATATCGCTCGGGCCCGACCCAATCCAGAACACCGCAAAAATGCCAACCGCAAGAAGCGCGATCAGCTTGACTACCGCTTCGAGCGCAATCGCCATGACTATGCCATGGTGACGTTCTTCGACATCCAAATTGCGCGTGCCAAACAGAATGGTGAAAACCGCCAGTCCGAACGCCACCCATAGCGCCACGGCTGCAAGATCCTCAGGCGCGTTCGACTGCCCCCCCATGAAGACAGCAAAACTCAACGTCACCGACTGCAATTGCAGCGCGATATAAGGCGTCGTCCCCGCCACCGCCAAAAGCGTCACCAGAACGCCCAGCATGTTTGATTTACCATACCGCGACGAGATCAAATCCGCGATCGACGTGATCCGCTGCGTCTTCCCGATCCGCACCAAACGCCGCAACAGCACCCACCACCCGACCATCACAAGCGTCGGCCCCAGATAGATCGTCGCAAACTCAAGGCCCGAGCGCGCCGCGTAGCCAACCGCCCCATAAAACGTCCAGGCCGTGCAATAGATCGACAATGAAAGCGTATAAACCAGCGGCGACCGCAACCACCCGCCCTGACCGCGCTCGGCGCGTTTATCCGCCCAAAACGCCACCGCAAAAAGTAACGCAACATACAGAACTGAAATCAGGGCAAGGGCGTTAAACGACAACACGGCTTAGCGCATGCCTCCGTCTTTTGACAACGTTGCCTCGGAGGTTTCTCTGGGCTCGCCAAAGGGGTCGAAGTCCGACAACCGTCGCGAGATTAGCCGCGTCGCGCCGATCAAAATCGCCCAAACGGAAAAGATGTACAAAATGCCGCCTGACGTCGTGGCGCGATCCGCCCAAAGCAACGGTAGTAATAGCAAAACAAGGCCGACAACCGGCATCAGGCGGGCCGCATCGCTTAACCGGCGGCGGCGATAGCTTTGTCGTTCCAGAAAGACCGGTTCGGGCGGACGGCTCACTTGCCAACCAATGCGCGCACGGTCGCAAGGACCTCGCCATTCGAGAAAGGCTTGGTCATAAAGCTACTCGCCCCAAGCTTTTCAGCCAGTTCGCGATCCTTCTTTTGCCCGCGCGCCGTCAACATCAACACCGGCAGCTCCTTAAATTCCGGATCCTCGCGCAAATCGTGCAAAATATCGTAGCCCGACCGGTTCGGAAGCATCACATCAAGCACAACCAGATCGGGACGCCGGGCGCGCACCGCATCCAGGGCCGTCAAACCATCCGAATGAGTATCAACGCGCCAGCCATCGCGCGAAAGGATAAACCGGATCGCCTCGATGATGTTCGGCTCGTCTTCGATCAGCAGAACACTCCCGCCCATGACTGACTCCTCCCTAAAGCCAGACAAAATCGTCTGAAACGACTATCCCTGATGGAACACGAAGTGTCAAAATATTGTTCGCAGACAGTCACATCACCCAAATTTAGGCGCAGGCTCCGAGACGTTCAGGATCGAAGGTTCGCGCCGCGCCGGGCAGTCCCGGATTGCGCAGACACGACACGACGTGCCGACCTGATAGGGCGCGTCCTCCTCGTCGATCGAGGCAAGAACCGGCATCAAAAGCATGGTGGACTCCACCACCGGAGGCCGCTCGAACCCTGCCACATAATCTGACGTCGCTATCGACCACGTCTGAAACCGCACGTCGTCCTGCCCAACCAGCGCTACATCAGTTCGCACCGGCGTCAACGGTCGGTGAAGCGCTTGAAACAACGGCCAGACGGCACATGCCGCCCCAAACCGCGGCGGCGCAAACCCGCGCACCGGTTTCCGAAACGCCAATGTTCCCGAACCGTCGCAAATCACCAGTCCGGGTGGAAAGCCCCCCTTAAAAAAGCGCGCCGGCAAAGTCGAAAGCCGTCGCATGGCGCGCGGTAAATCAGTCGAAAACCGCGCCGACAACCGCATCGGATCCCTCTCACCGGCAAGAACCGCCTCTTCAAACGGACCCACAGGCAACGCCCGCGCATCCGCGCGATAGCGTTCCAGGAACGCCGTGGCCAAAGCGCGCGCCGCAGAAGATGAAAACACGGACCCTGCCTGCGCCACGATATCACTCGCAGCGGTGTCATTGTCCGTTTCAAGCGCGTCGATCCGCCAATCCTGATCGCTTAACCATGCTTCAAGTTCGTCCAGCGGCAAAGACAACACCCGATCCGTGTCTCCTCCCACGTCAAGATAGCCGACCAAAGCTTCGGTCGCTTCCGCCAAACGCTGGCTGTCTTCGTAAATGTTGCGGTGAAAGCGCGCCTGCCACGCGGCTTCAATCTCGTCGCCGGTCGCCAGAATTCCGCTGGTCGACCGGATCGCCGTGACTGTCGACAAAACATTGTGCAGCGACGCCGACAAAAACGGATCATGCGTCAGCCGGTCATTCAAGGTTTCGACCAACCGCTCCAGTTCAGACACCCGGGCGTGCTGCTGCGTCACGAGCCGCGCCCATCCCGGAAACCGACCCGCGAAATCCTCGCTCCTTTCGATATCTGCACCCGGCTCCGCAAAGCCCCCGGCGACCGCGTCCAAAGCCTCGGTCAACGCCGCCCCCGCGCCCTCGCTCAAGGTCGCCGTGTTCACCCCAAGGGCGCCGGCCACATTGTTCAGTAACGCGCCGCCGATCTTGCGGCGATTATGCTCGATCAGGTTCAGATAACTGGGTGAAATACCGCATTCGCGGGCAAGTTCGGCCTGCCGCAACCCCTTATCAATCCGATATTGGCGGATACGAGAGCCTGTAAGGACGGGACGCGCCATGGCGAAAACCTCGAGTTTTCAACGACTTTCTGTCAGTGCGAGAGAATTTCTTTACAACTTTCTGCACTCGCGCGTTTATTTATTTACAGAATAATCGTTCAAGAGTCTAGGCTTACTATCTTTTTTTCATAACCCGACCGATAACATCCCTACCTTGTAAAAGGTCCGGCTGCGCGAGGAGGCGCTTGTAGACAACTACACAAGCCGGAAAACAAAGGGAGAGCTTTATGACAAAATCTAACTTTACCCGTCGTGGTGTGCTGAAAACTGGCGCACTCGCCGGTGCCGCAATGGCGACACCAACCATCTTCGACGGTTCCGTCTGGGCTGCCGGTCACACCGGCTTCACAAACGCCCCTGAAGGCGGTTCGGTTACACTTGGCTTCAACGTTCCACAGTCCGGTCCCTACGCAGACGAAGGCGCCGACGAATTGCGCGCCTACGAGCTTGCAGTCGAGCACCTGAACGGTGGCGGCGATGGCGGCATGATCAGCACCTTCTCGTCCAAAACGCTGGACGGCACGGGGATTAACGGCAAAAAAGTCGAGTACGTCACAGGCGACACTCAGACAAAATCTGACGCCGCTCGCGCATCTGCCAAGTCGATGATCGAAAAAGACGGCGCCATCATGATCACTGGTGGTTCGTCCTCTGGTGTTGCAATCGCTGTACAGGGTCTCTGTCAGGATGCTGGCGTTATCTTCATGGCTGGCCTCACACACTCGAACGACACCACTGGTAAGGATCGCAAGGCCAATGGTTTCCGCCACTTCTTCAACGGTTACATGTCCGGCGCCGCTCTGGCACCTGTGCTTGCTGCCCGTTACGGCACTGATCGTAAAGCTTATCACCTGACCGCGGACTATACGTGGGGCTGGACTCAGCAGGAATCGATTGCAAACGCGACCGAAGCCCAGGGCTGGGAAACTGTTAACAACGTTCTGACACCGCTGGCCTCGACGGACTTCTCGTCCTACATCGCCCCGGTTCTGAATTCAGGCGCAGATGTTCTGGTTTTGAACCACTACGGCGGTAACATGGTTAACTCGCTGACCAACGCAGTTCAATTCGGCCTGAAAGACAAGCAAGTCAACGGCAAGAACTTCGAAATCGTTGTTCCGCTCTATTCGCGCCTGATGGCACGTGGTGCTGGTGAAAACGTTAAGGGCATCCTTGGCTCTACCAACTGGCACTGGTCGCTGACCGACGAAGGCTCCAAAGCTTTTGTTAAGTCGTTCGGCACCAAGTACGGCTTCCCGCCAAGCCAGGCGGCTCACACCGTTTACTGCCAGACGCTGCTTTATGCAGACGCCGTCAACCGTGCCGGGTCGTTCAACCCATGCGCTGTCGGTGAAGCTCTTGAAGACTTCGAATTCTCGGGTCTGGGCAACGGCGACGTTCTGTACCGTGGCGCTGACCACCAGTGCTTCAAGGACGTTTTGGTTGTGCAGGGTAAAGAGAACCCAACATCCGAATTCGACGTTCTGGAAGTTGTCGAAGTTACGCCGCGCGCGCAGGTCGAGTATCCACCAAACCACCCGATGTTTGGCGGCGACGAAGCGTCTTTGGGCGAGTGTAACCCAGGCGCATAACAGCGCGATGAAAAGAAGGGGCCGCGCACGCATCGCGCGTCCCCACACTTTCGCCGCACAGGTCGGCTGATCTGCGATTTTCAAAATTTTAGGGTGGGGACATGGACGCCTTTATACTTCAGGTTCTGAACGGCCTCGACAAGGGGTCGGCCTATGCGCTGATCGCCCTCGGCCTGACTTTAATCTTCGGCACGCTCGGGGTGGTAAATTTTGCCCACGGCGCTTTGTTCATGCTCGGTTCGTTTTGCGCAGTGACGTTGCAACGGATTTTGTCGCTCAGCTACGAAACCATTGACGAAACCCAGCTTGACTTCCTCGGCAACCCGCTGAAGGTCAAATCCACCTATATCGAAAGTTGGCTAGGGAAGGATGTCGGTTTAGCCATAATCGACTGGTCTGTCCCGATCGCAATCTTGTTCGCGATCCCGGTGATGATCGCTATCGGCGTCATCATGGAGCGCGGCCTAATCAAGCACTTCTACAAGCGCCCCCATGCGGACCAAATCCTCGTGACGTTCGGCCTTGCAATCGTGATCCAGGAAGTCGTCAAGTATTACTACGGCGCCAATCCAATCCAAACACCGGCTCCCGACAGCCTCTCCAAAGCGCTCGACCTCGGTGTGATGATCGGATTTGATCCAAATGCAATCATCTACCCTTACTGGCGCCTGATATATTTCTTCTTCTCAATGACCGTCATCGCGGGTGTCTTCGCCTTCCTGCAGTTCACCACGTTTGGCATGGTGGTTCGTGCAGGCATGGCAGACCGTGAGACAGTCAGCATGCTGGGTATCAACATCGACAAACGCTTTACCATCATGTTTGGCATCGCAGCCGCCGTGGCTGGGCTTGCGGGCGTTATGTACACTCCTATCAATCCGCCGAATTATCACATGGGGATGGACTTCCTTGTCCTAAGCTTTGTTGTCGTCGTCGTCGGCGGAATGGGATCTCTTCCGGGCGCGGTGCTTGCGGGCTTTCTACTCGGTATTCTTGAAAGCTTTGCATCAACTGCTTGGGCCACAAGTTTGCTCCCCGGCATCAACCAGATCATCATCTACCTTGTCGCAATTATCGTTCTTTTGACCCGCCCGCGCGGATTGATGGGACGTAAAGGCGTGATGGAGGAATAAAACATGCTTGGCCTCAACTTCAGAGACAGATCCCTATTCTTCATCGTCATTGCCTTGACCGTGCTGGCGCCGTTCATTCTGAACCCGTTTCCTTCCGAAAGCTCGCTGGCACAGTTTAATGCGGGCTACCCAGATCTGATGCAGCGGTTTGTTATCTTCGGGATCTTCGCGATCGGTTTCAACATCCTTTTCGGACTTACCGGGTACCTCTCGTTCGGTCACGCCGCGTTCCTGGGTGTTGGGTCCTACGCCGCCGTGTGGGTGTTTAAACTGTTCACCTACAATGTTCTTCCGGCAATCATTTTGGCAGTCGCTGTCGCCGGCCTCTTCTCGCTATTGATTGGCTATGTATCGCTGAGAAGATCGGGCATCTATTTCTCGATCCTGACTTTGGCTTTCGCACAGATGTCGTTCGCTCTGGCCTACTCCGTTCTGTCAAACCCCAAATTCAACCTAACCAACGGCGAAACCGGTCTCCAGGTCTACGCGGATGACCCGCAATGGCTGCACCGTGACAGTCTGCCGGATCTGCCGCACCTCTTCGGACTTTCGATGAGGTCAAACTATCAGCTCGATATCGGCGCTTGGACGTTCAATTTCAACGTGGGCTATTACCTCTGCGTCGTGATCATGCTTATCGTATTCTATATTGCGATCCGTTTGTTCCGATCACCCTTCGGGATGATGTTGCGGGCGATTAAATCGAACCAGCAAAGACTGAATTACACCGGTTTGAACTCGCGTCCCTATACACTTGCAGCATTTGTCATCTCGGGAATGTACGCCGGTCTCGCAGGTGGACTGATGGCCGCGATGGACCCGCTTGCAGGGGCAGAGCGCATGCAATGGACTGCCTCAGGTGAAGTCGTGCTGATGGTTATTCTCGGCGGTGCGGGTACGTTAATCGGACCAATCCTGGGCGCCGGCTTTATCAAATACTTCGAAAACATATTCTCGAAGATCAACGATCAGATCCTGCACCAGTGGTTCGCTTTCCTGCCCGACGGGCTCGAAGACTTCCTCGTCTTCATCATCCACCCGTTCATCGGCAAAGGCTGGCATCTCACATTGGGCATCTTGTTTATGCTTGTCGTGATCTTCCTGCCCGGTGGCCTCGTCGAAGGCGGACAACGTCTTGGCAAACTCTTCGGTCGCCGTAAAAAGACTGAAGATGCTGCCAAAGACGCTGCCAATACACCTGCGGAATAAGGAGAGACCAAATGGGAATTCTTGAAGTCAAAGGTGTAAACAAGCGCTTCGGCGGCTTGCAGGCGCTTGGGGACGTGAACCTTTCCGTCAAGGAAAATACGGTTCACGCCATCATCGGACCAAACGGTGCGGGCAAATCCACGCTGCTTAACTGCCTCGTAGGGAAACTGATCCCCGATACCGGATCGGTTATGTTCGACGGCCAGTCCGTGCTGGGATGCAAGCCACACCAGATCAACCAGATGGGTATCTCCCGCGTGTTTCAGACGCCCGAGATTTTCAGCGACCTCACGGTTCTGGAAAACATAATGATCCCTTGCTTCGCCAAGCGCGATGGGTCCTTCCGCTTGCACGCCTTTGAAAGCTTCGCCCAGGAGAAGGATATTCTCGAAAAGGCCGAAGCCATCCTAGAAGACGTCAACATGGCTGACAAACGCCATATGCACTCGGCGTCCATGTCGCGCGGCGACAAACGCCGCCTTGAAATGGCGATGTGTCTTGTGCAGGAACCCCGGCTCCTGCTCCTCGACGAACCAACCGCTGGCATGGCCCGTGCTGACACCAACAACACCATCGATCTGCTGAAACAGATCAACGACCAGCGCGACATCACCATGTGCATCATCGAACACGACATGCACGTCGTGTTCAGCCTTGCAGACCGGATAACGGTCCTTGCGCAAGGCAGACCTCTGGTCGAAGACGCACCCGAAAACATCAAAGGCAACCCCAAGGTACAAGAAGCGTACCTCGGCGAAGTTGCCGCTTAAGGAACAGGGGACACCGACATGCTTGACGAAAAACCCTACGACAATAACGCCAATAACGCCGCTACCGCACCGGCCTACCTCAGTGTTTGGAATATCGAGGCCTACTACGGCGAAAGCTACATCGTCCAGGACGTCAGCTTTAACGTTCACGAAGGCGAAATCCTCGCCCTTCTGGGGCGCAACGGTGCTGGCAAAACCACCACGTTGCGCAGTATCGCCCGTATGGATAGCCCCGAACTGCGCTTCGGCGAGATCTGGCTTGATCACAAACCGCTGCACAAGATGAAAAGCTATGAGGCGTCACAGCATGGCATTGCTCTGGTGCCCGAAGACCGACGCATCATCCCCGGCTTGACGGTCGAAGAAAATTTAAAACTTGCCCAGATCGCCCCGCCCATCGGATGGTCGCTTGAACGCATCTATTCGCTGTTCCCACGTCTCGGCGAGCGCAAGAGCCAGGACGGCATCACCCTGTCGGGCGGCGAACAGCAAATGCTTGCGATCGCTCGCGCCTTGGCGCGCGACATCAAAGTCCTACTTCTGGACGAACCCTACGAGGGCCTCGCCCCCGTCATCGTTCAGGAAATCGCCAAGACGCTGAACATCATCCGCGACCAAGGGATCACAACGATCATCGTCGAACAAAACGCCGTCGCAGCTTTGAAGCTCGCCGACCGCGCCGTCATTCTTGATACCGGTCGCGTCGTTTACGACGACAGCGCCCAGAAAGTGCTCGACGACGAAAAGCTACGCGCGGAATATCTCGCCATCTGACGACTGGCGCCAGGATTCCCGGCGCCCAACATCAATATTAAGACCTGGAGGGGCCCATGTTGGAAACTCAAAACGGCATGTATCTGCCGACCGAAGACTTTAAATCGAACGCACATGCAGACCGCGCCAAATACGACGCGATGTACAAACGCTCTGTTGAGGACCCGGAAGGTTTCTGGGGCGATGAGGGCAAACGCATTGACTGGATCAAGCCTTACACCAAGGTTAAGAACACGTCCTTCGCGCCCGGCAATATCGACATCCGCTGGTTTGAAGACGGCAGCCTGAACGTCGCCGCCAACTGCATCGACCGACACGTCGAAACCCGCGGTGACCAAACCGCAATCATCTGGGAACCCGACAGTCCGGACGACGAAGCGCTCCACATCACCTACCGCGAGTTGCACGAACGCGTCTGCAAATTCGCAAACGTTCTCAAAGCGATGGGCGTCGGAAAGGGCGACCGCGTCGTTCTTTACATGCCGATGATCCCGGAAGCAGCCTACGCCATGCTCGCCTCGGCCCGCATCGGTGCGATCCATTCGATTGTTTTCGCTGGCTTTTCGGCAGACGCCCTTGGCGCGCGGGTGAACGGATGCAAAGCGAAAGTCGTCATCACCTCTGACGGCGCACCTCGCGGCGGCCGTATCACGAACCTCAAAGACAACGTAAACCAAGCCCTCACCCACGACGTCGACGAGGTGAAATGCCTCGTTGTCCGCCGCACCGGCCAACAGGTCGCATGGCGCGGAGAGCTGGATTACTGGCTTCACGAAATGGAAGAAACCGTCTCCGCCGACTGCCCTCCGGAAGAAATGAACGCCGAAGACCCGCTGTTCATCCTCTACACCTCAGGCTCCACCGGCCAACCAAAAGGTGTTGTGCACACGACAGGCGGCTACCTCGTCTATGCGGCGATGACGCACCAATACACGTTCGACTACCACGACGGTGACGTCTTTTGGTGTACCGCAGACGTAGGCTGGGTCACGGGCCACAGCTACATCGTCTACGGCCCTCTCGCAAACGGCGCGACAACTCTGATGTTTGAAGGCGTGCCCACCTACCCCGACGCGGGCCGCTTCTGGGCCGTGTGCGAAAAGCATAAAGTAAACCAATTCTACACCGCCCCGACCGCAATTCGTGCGCTGATGGGCAAAGGAACCTCCTTCGTCGAGAATTACGATCTGTCAGACCTCAAGGTCCTCGGCACCGTCGGCGAGCCGATCAACCCTGAGGCCTGGAGCTGGTACCATGACGTGGTTGGCGGCGGGAATGTTCCCATCGTCGACACATGGTGGCAAACTGAAACCGGCGGCCACCTTTTGACGCCACTGCCGGGCGCGACCCCGACCAAACCCGGCTCCTGTACCCTGCCCTTCTTCGGTATCCAACCGGTGATCCTTGAGCCCACGTCCGGCGCGGAAGTCACCACCATCGTTGCCGAAGGCGTTCTAAGCATCAAGGACAGCTGGCCTGGCCAGATGCGCTCCATATGGGGCGACCACGCACGTTTCGAAAAAACCTACTTCGCCGACTACAAAAACACCTACTTCACGGGTGACGGCGCGCGCCGCGACCAAGACGGCTACTACTGGATAACCGGCCGCGTTGATGACGTGATCAACGTCTCGGGCCACCGCATGGGTACCGCCGAGGTCGAAAGCTCCCTTGTTGCTCACGAAAATGTCGCCGAAAGTGCGGTTGTCGGCTATCCGCACGCGATCAAGGGTCAGGGCATCTATGCCTACGTTACCTTGATGAATGGCGTCGAGCCGACAGAAGAGTTGCGCAAAGAACTAGAAGTCTGGGTCCGCAAAGATATCGGCCCGATTGCGAAACCGGACCTCATTCAGTGGGCGCCGGGCCTTCCAAAGACGCGCTCCGGGAAGATCATGCGTCGCATATTGCGCAAGATCGCCGAGAACGACTACGGAGCGCTTGGCGACACCTCCACGCTTGCCGAACCCGAAGTGGTCGATGATCTGATCAAAAACCGAATGAACCGCGAGTGACAACAGACCCTGTATCGTGACCAAAGTCCGCCATCCGGCGGGCTTTGGTCTGTCACCGTGATGTGACCGTGAATTCACGCAACCTGACACAAAGTTTTTCCACCGCGAGCTTTCCCGCTGTAGCATCGATGAAAATGCCGCAGGCGAAATCATGAACTCTGTCGCAATTCTCGCTCTCACGTCAGCGATACTTTACAGCGTTACCATGCTCGCGCATGAAATCCTAGCGGACCATCCCGCCCGTTGGAATGGCGTTAATAATCGCCCTCGCACTTCTGTCCGCGAAGTCGCAGGGTTGAGCCTCTTTGTCATCGGGGCCTTTGTCGTCTGGTCCTGAGGCGTGTCGTCCAGCGCCGGCCTCAATCACCGAACGGCGACACGACACGCCGGATCAACCGCCGTGCGCGCGCCAATCAGTCAGGTATGGCAAGGCGGTCGTTAAACCGCCCGCCGCCACCATTTCCGCCACAGGGTCAGTGCCCTACGACGTTGGGTTGGCCCCTTAAGGGCCATTCTCAATACGTCTGTCATAATACTACTCGTCTGCCTCGACGCGGGTTTGTCCCACGTTCTGGTGGCAAAACTAAGCAGAGACGCGTTTCGTGCCAAGAAACAATTTGTTTATCAGCAAAAAACAACCAGCAGGCGCGGCGCATGGGCCACAAAGCGCCGCTTCACCCCTGTTTCGGCAAGAACGCCTCCACGGCCGCCGTCGCCACCACCAGCATCTTCCCGGTATCCGGGTTGACCACATTCAAACCGCCCTCAACGGCGCACACTTCGGCCCGCCCACGCGGCAAACCCGCCGCCAAGACGGTACAATCCACAGCCTCGGGCCGTGCCACACCAACCGTCACCTGCACCCGCATCTCTTCGTGAGAAAGTCCCGTCGCCTCGAACATCGGAATGGCTGAATGACGGATCGCGTCCTCAATCGCGCGGGCCGCCGCCTTGGTGTAATCCTCGCCATACTGATCGTTGCCCATGCCCATCTCGATGATAAACCGCCGCTCGCTCATGCCGCACCCTCCAGATCAAGCGCCACCGAAATCGCGACATTCGCAATCACCGTCGGCTTGCCGCCATCGGTCCGCGGCACGTCCAGACCGCCCTTGCGCGCTATCACCTCGACTTGACCGTAGGGGAAAATCTCGGCCACCTTCGAGGCCTCGACAGCATCCGGGTCCTGCACTCCAACCTCAACGGTGATCTGCATCTCAGCCTTATCCTTGCCGAACAGCTCGGCCAGATTGATCGAATTGTGCCACAACGCATCGCGCACCGCCCGCACAGCAGCTTCGGTATAGTCCTGCCGCCGAAGCGAACTGCCCATCCCAAACTCTGTCAGCAATCGCTTCACCGCCATCTCGCCACTCCCAATCCAAAACCATCGTAACGCTTATCCCCTCACCACCGAAACAAACAGACCCTAACCACGGCGCGAAAAAAAGGGCGACGCAGGTTTCCCCGCGCCGCCCCCTCAAAATCCGAAGATGGCTTAGTTCAAAGCCGCATCCGTGATCTCACTTGTCCACGCGCCCACAGGGGCAGCCGTAATCACCGGATCAGACCCGCCGGCAAGCAACGTCGCAACCGTGCGATCAAAATCCGCTGGATCAAGCGCTCCGTTTGATCCTGCCGTCAACTTGGCAATTTCGCCCATCATACGCACCTGATGGGCTTCGGTTTGCGCGCCGGTCTCGTCGTTATCAAGAACAATCATAGCAGCTTCCATGGGGTTCTCCTCGGCCCACTTCCAACCCTTCATTGATGCACGCACAAAGCGCACCATCTTGTCCTTGAATGCAGGATCGGAAAGGTTTTCCTCCAGCACGTAAATGCCGTCCTCCAACGTCGCCACGCCCATGTCCTCATACTTGAAGGTCACCAACTCGTCCTCGGCCACGCCCGCATCCAACACCTGACCGTACTCATTATAGGTCATCGTCGAAATGCAATCGGCCTGACGCTGCAACAACGGATCAACGTTAAAGCCCTGCTTCAACACCGTCACACCATCGTCACCACCGTTGGTCGAAATACCTTCCTGGCTCATCCACGACAGGAACGGATATTCGTTGCCAAAGAACCAAACGCCAATGGTCTTACCCTTGAAGTCCTGCGGCCCGGTGATCCCGGTGTCCTTCCAGCACGTTAGCATAAGGCCCGATGACTTGAACGGCTGCGCAATGTTTACAACCGGCAGACCCTTCTCGCGCGCCGCCAATGCCGACGGCATCCAGTTCAGCATTGCATCCGCGCCGCCTCCAGCCAGAACCTGCGGAGGCGCAATGTCCGGACCACCCGGAAGAACCGTCACATCAAGGTCTTCTTCCCCGTAATAGCCGTTCTCCAAAGCCACGTAATAGCCCGCAAACTGCGCCTGCGTGACCCACTGCAACTGCAAACGCACCTCATCGGCCGCAAATGCAGACCCCGCACTCATTCCAAGAGCCGCAACAGCCCCTGCCAAAAACTTATTCATCTCAGTTCTCCCCTGTTTGATTTCACTTTTTTATCGTCTCTGCGACGGATGCCAGAACGTAAGCCACCGCTCCAACACCGTCAAAAATCCATAGAGCAGCGATCCAGCCAAAGCCGCCACCACAATCACTGACCACACCATATCAAGCGCCAATTGTCCAAGCGAGGCATTGATCCGAAATCCCAACCCCACCGTCGGCGAGCCAAAGAATTCGGCCACGATCGCGCCGATCAACGCCAGCGTTGCCGAAACTTTAAGTCCATTGAATACAAACGGCAAAGCCGCCGGAAGGCGCAATGTGATCAGGGTCTGCCAATAGCTTGCCGAATAGGTCCGCATAAGGTCGCGCTGCATCGCAGTCGTGTCCGCCAATCCCGCCACGATGTTCACCAGCATGGGGAAAAACACCATGACAACCACAACCGCGGCCTTTGACTGCCAGTCAAACCCAAACCACATCACAAGGATCGGGGCCGTGCCCACGATCGGCAAAGCGGCCATGAAATTACCCACCGGTAACAGCCCGCGACGCAGAAAATCATATCTGTCCACAAGCACCGCCATCCCAAACGCTAAGGCGCAGCCGACAACATAGCCCGACATAGCACCCTTCAGGATTGTCTGGACAAAATCTGCCCAAAGCGTCCGAAGGTTGCCGGCAAACGTCACCGCAATCTGGCTTGGGGCGGGAAGGATCACGGACGGCACATCCAATGCCGTCACGATCGTCTGCCAGCCGATCAGAACCACAGCCCCCAAAGCAAAAGGCGCCGCCAACCGTCCCACAGAAGGCGCTTCGGCCCATCCTGCGAGCGCGTCGACAAACTGCCAGCCAATATAGGCTAAAAGCGCCACCCAAAGCAGCGCCATCCCACCATCACTTTCCGCGCGCCCCAGTGCGGCCAAGGCAATCACGACGAACATCAGCAAGAAAACCACCACCGAGATCGTCGTGCCCATCGCTTCGCTGAACCGCCTCACGTCTGCGCTCCCATCGCTCGAAGTGTGCGCCGTTCAATCCAGCCGACCAACCAAACAAGTCCCGCCGCCATCACCGCGGCCATAAATAGTGCAGCCCAAATTTGCTCGGTCTGCCCATAATAACTGCCGCCCAACATGCGGGCCCCGAGGCCGCCCCGCTGCACTGGCAATTCGCCCACAATCGCGCCCACCAAAGACGCCGCAATCGCAATTTTCAGCGACGCAAAAAGATATGGAACAGAGGCCGGCAACCGCAGCTTCCAGAACGACTGCGATTTGTTGGCGCTGTAGGTCTGCAACAAATCCATCTGCATCGCATCCGGGCTTCGCAAACCCTTCACCATCCCTACGGCCACCGGGAAGAATGACAGATAGGCACTAATCGCCGCCTTCGCGACCAACCCGGAAAGCCCGACCGAATATAGCACCACGATGATCATCGGCGCCAATGCGACAATCGGAATAGTCTGCGAAATGATGGCCCACGGCATCACGCTCAGGTCCATGGCACGGTTGTAGACGATCCCAACCGCCAACAAGATCCCAAGCACCGATCCGATCACAAATCCCAACACCGTCGCGGTCAAGGTCACACCGCCATGGTAGATCAGCGACCGGTTTGAAAAGCTCCCTGATTGCACAATTCCACGCCGCCCTGTGGTTTCCTCAACCCAGGTCGATTTCCACAACTCGCCCGCCACCTGATGCGGGGCAGGAAGTCGAGCCCGCTCTGTCGACCAGGACGGTCCGATCAGATCAAGGTTGGCAAACACCAACCCCCAGCGCCCTGCGTCCCGCCGCTCTGCTGCCGAGGGGGGCACAATAACAGCCCCCTCCCGCTCCGCCTGGGTAAGGACCTCTTTGATATTCATTGGCACGACGGCCACGTACCAAATAGCCAACAACGTCGCGATCACCGCCAGCACTGGCATAACTGCCTTCCTAAACCACCGACCACCGCGTCCGATCGCCGAATTTTGCATCGTCCTGCCGCTCATAGGTGCAAATTCCTAACACTTCGCAAATGGCGCGAACGGCTGCCCCGACGCAATACCGACGTTACACCGACGTTGTAGCGACATCGTCTCAAAGCGCGAACCTTTCCCCGGTTTGTGGGTCAAAAAGCGGGCACGCAAACGGCTTCATGACATCATTCAAACGATTTGCGTCATCCCCATCCCATGCCCCCCGAAGGGAAAATCTAGCATAAAATTCAGAGACATAGACCTCGATGACGCCAGCCCCCCCTTTTAACCAAAACGGTCCCTCATCATGGGTCCAGTCAGGTGCCGCCTCCAGTGCCTCGGCCACCTTCGCTTTCATTTGCTCCACAGGCAACAAAGCTATCTCTTTTCGCGGACTACCTTCCGCCAAAGCGACACAATGCTGCGCAAACTCCTCTTCCTTTCCAGGTGGATACGTCCCTTCATCAATATAGCTCCAAAAATAAAGGTCGTAGCTCAAACCTCATCTCCATGACCCGCGCGCAAGCCCTCACGCACCCGATGTGCGATCGCAATGAACTCAGGCGTATCGCGAATATCCAAGCCTCGATCCTTCGGGAGTGGGCTCTCGATTACATCCGTAATCCGTCCCGGGCGCGGGCTCATGACAACAATTTTCGTAGATAAATATACGGCTTCCGGGATCGAATGCGTTACAAATGCAATCGTCTTCTGCGTTCGCGCCCAAAGCGATAGGAGCTCTTCATTCAACCGGTCCCGCACAATCTCATCAAGCGCCCCAAACGGCTCGTCCATCAGCAACAAATCCGCATCAAACGCTAACGCGCGCGCAATCGAAGCCCGCTGCTGCATCCCCCCAGACAACTGCCAGGGGTATTTCTTCTTAAAACCCGCCAATTCAACAAGTTCCAGGACATTTCTCACCCGATTCTCGATGTCCGCTCTTGAAAACCCCATGATCTCCAATGGCAGCCGAATATTCCCCTCAATCGTCCGCCAGGGATAAAGCCCCGCCGCTTGAAAAACATAGCCATAAGCCCTAGCTTTTCTTGCCTCATCCGGAACCATTCCATTGACCGTCAACACCCCGTCCGTCGGAGCTTCAAGGGCCGCAATTGTGCGCAAAAACGTCGTCTTCCCACAGCCTGATGGCCCGATAAAGCTAACAAAATCCCCCTTATCAACAGTCAGATTGACGTCTTTCAACGCATGCACTGGACCATCTCCGGTTTGAAACGTCAGCGATAGATTTTCCGCTGTAATCACAGGGGTTTGTACCGAATGGTCCGTGGACGAAGAAGGTACGTTGTTGCCGTCCATCAAACCCCCGTCGCCGGAATACCAGTGCGTTCCACAGGGCGCGGAGCTGTCAGCTCTTTCCAATTCGACAACGCCTTGTTCACCGGATTGTTCGCCTCGCGCCGCACAAACTTTCCGTGGCCTTCCTCGGTCCTAATTTCCCCGTCATGCACTGCGATATGCCCGCGAGTCAGCGTAAACCGAGGCAAACCCTTCACGTGCTTGCCCTCGAACACATTGTAGTCAATCGCAGATTGCTGCGACGCGGCCGTAATCGTCTTCTCCTTTTCAGGATCCCAAACAACAATATCCGCATCCGCTCCAACCAAAATCGCACCCTTTTTCGGATAACAATTCAGAATCTTGGCAATATTTGTGCTGGTCACCGCGACAAATTCATTCGGCGTTAACCGGCCTGTGCTAACTCCATGGGTCCAAAGCATCGGCATCCGATCCTCCAGTCCGCCAGTCCCGTTCGGAATTTTAGTGAAATCGCCCACGCCAAAACGCTTCTGGTCCGTGGAAAACGCACAATGGTCCGTCGCAACAACGGACAAAGACCCCGACTGCAGGCCAGCCCAAAGGCTGTCCTGATGCTTCTTGTTGCGGAATGGCGGTGACATGACGCGGCGCGCCGCATGGTCCCAATCCTTGTTGAAATACTCGCTTTCATCCAATGTTAAGTGCTGGATCAAAGGCTCTCCCCAGACCCGCTTTCCCTGTTGCTTGGCCCGCCGGATCGCCTCGTGCGCCTCCTCGCAGGACGTATGCACCACATACAACGGAACCCCCGCCATATCCGCAATCATAATTGCGCGGTTCGTCGCCTCACCCTCAACCTGGGACGGCCGCGAATACGCATGCGCCTCTGGTCCTGTATTGCCCTCAGCCAGCAGCCTAGCCGACAGTTCCGCAACCACATCGCCATTTTCTGCATGCACCATGGCAATCCCGCCAAGTTCGGCAAGTCGTTGAAATGATGCGTACATTTCGTCATCATTTACCATAAGCGCACCCTTGTACGCCATGAAATGCTTGAACGTCGTGATACCCTCTTTCTCGATCACAGACGCCATCTCATTGAAGACCTGCTCGCCCCACCATGTCACCGCCATATGGTAGGAATAGTCGCAATTGGCCCGCGTCGATTTGTTGTGCCACATCGCAAGAGCATCATGCAGCCCCTGCCCCGGTGCCGGCAACGCAAAGTCGACAACCATCGTCGTGCCACCCGATAAAGCTGCCCGAGTCCCGCTCTCAAAATCGTCCGTTGAATACGTCCCCATGAACGGCATCTCTAGGTGCGTATGCGGATCAATTCCGCCCGGCATCACATAGCACCCAGTGGCGTCCAACTCCGTATCGCCAGAAAGCCCCTGACCAATCTCAACGATCACGTCGCCTTCAACCAATACATCCGCGCTATAGGTCAGATCCGCCGTCACCACAGTGCCATTCTTAATCACAGTAGACATCTAAAACTCCCCGTATCCCTATGTTTCCCGTCGTTTCTTCTTGGAAGAAATACTCCGGGGGTTTGGGGGCAGCGCCCCCATCATCAATCTTTGTAGTTAGGCTCTTCACGATCAAGCACCCGCTTCATCTCGGCAAAATGCGCGGAGGCCTCATCGTGATATGTCTCCCACTCGGCCGCCGTCTCCTCGGCCAGATCATCCGCCATCACCGCCAAATCCTGCCCGGTCGAATAAGCCAGAACCATTGTCCTTGCAGCCCGCTCTAGATGATACAACGCATCCCACGCCTCACCTACCGTCGCCCCAAGCGTCGTCACCCCGTGGTTCTGCATCATTACGGTCGAATGATTGCCAATCGCGCCCGCAATCCGCTCGCCTTCCTCACCAGCCGTCGCAATCCCGCCAAAGCTCATGTCATAGGCCAAACGCTTGTAAAACCGCGCCGTCACCTGATCAATCGGCCTGATAGTCGGGTCCTTCAAGCCTGCCAAAGCCGTCGCATGGGGCGGATGAATATGCAGCGCCACGCGGGCCTGCGGCAAGTTTCGGTGCAGCGCCGAGTGGATCGACCAGGCACTTGGATCCGGCGCATCTGGCCGCTCCATCGTCAACGGATCATCCGCATCACACAGCACCAAATCCGACGCCTTCACCCGGCTCCAATGCACCCAACGCGGGTTCACCAAAAACTTGCGCCCATCTGCAGACACCGCGGCCGAAAAGTGGTTCGCCACGCCCTCATGCCAATCATTGCGACACGACAGACGGATCGCCGCCGCCAGATCAATTCGGATTTGGGCTTCATCAATATCGCTATGCACGTTCATTTTTCTAACTCCCTGCGCTCTGAGTGTTCACGGCTGTAAAGGTCCACTTGACCTCTACCAAGACGCAACTCACCCCACAATCTCCGCCGTCTCAACCACCGCGTGGAACAACACATCTGTCCCCGCCGTCGCCCATTCCTTCGAAATATCTTCGGCTTCATTGTGCGAAAGACCGTCAACACAAGGGCACATCACCATCGCCGTTGGCGCCACATCATTGACCCAACACGCATCGTGGCCAGCCCCCGAAACGATATCCATATGAGAGTACCCCAACCGCTCCGCCGCGTTCCTTACCGCCGCCACACACCCCACATCGAACGCGGGCGGATCAAACTGCCCAACGATCTCGCACTCGAATCCGACACCAATCTCTTCGCAAATCTTCGGTGCGCGCTCCATCAACTCTGCAACCATGTCGTTAAGCTTATCAAGGATATGCGTACGCATATCGACGGTGAACACAACCTTGCCGGGGATGATGTTGCGGCTGTTGGGATAGACATCCACATGCCCGATCGCCCCTACCGCATTGGGTTGGTTCTTCATCGCAATCTCATGAACAAGCTCTGTTACCAAAGCCAAACCGCGCCCTGCGTTCTTGCGCATAGGCATTGGGGTCGAACCGGTATGGCTCTCTTTCCCCGTCACCGTGCATTCAATCCAGCGCAAACCCTGCCCGTGGGTGACCACACCGATATCGCGACCCTCGGCCTCCAGAATTGGCCCTTGCTCGATGTGCAATTCAAAGAACGCATGCATATCCCGCGCGCCGACTTTCTCGTTGCCCTTCCAGCCGATACGCTGCAATTCATCGCCAAATTTCTTGCCGCTGGCATCTGTTCGCTCATATGCCCAATCCAATTCGTGCCGGCCCGCAAACACCCCCGAAGCCAACATCGCCGGCGCGAACCGCGTGCCCTCTTCGTTGGTCCAGTTCACGATGATAATCGGATGCTTCGTCTTGATCCCAAGATCGTTCAGCGTCCGCACAATTTCCAATCCGCCAAGCACTCCTAGAACGCCGTCATATTTTCCGCCTGTCGGCTGCGTATCCAGGTGCGAGCCCACGTAAACGGGTAACGCGTCCGGATCTGTGCCCTCGCGACGCATGAACATGGTGCCCATCTCGTCGACACCCATCGTGCAGCCCGCGTCTTCGCACCACTTTTGAAACAGCACCCGTCCCTCGGCATCTTCATCCGTGACGGTCTGGCGATTGTTGCCGCCTGCAATCCCGGGGCCGATCTTGGCCATTTCCATCAGACTGTCCCAAAGCCGGTCGCCGTCGACCTTCATATTTGCAGCTGGTGCGGCCATCTCGTGTCTCCCCGTATTTCGCGCCCCGTCGTTTTCGCGGGGGCTTTTCTGACCAAACGGTCAAGTCGATCGCACCACAGCAAACCCTGCCGGTCAATGAAAACATGAGCGAGCCCAACCCTACAGTCGATCCGCCGTCCTTATGCGCAATCAAAGCGAGATCTGCCTACATGCAGCGTTGCCGAAAACATTTGACCACTTGGTCAATTGGGCCCTACACCGGGCTACTTGCTACAAACCGGAGCCGCCCGCCTTGCCAGATGACCGCCCGCAAACCCGGATCCAGAAAAGGAACCGGGAAACCATCTTGGAGGCGGCGCTAGAAGTATTCTCGTCCGAAGGCTTCCGCGGTGCTACGCTTGACCAGATCGCATCGGCAGCCGGTCTCTCCAAACCGAACGTTCTCTATTATTTTGCCTCAAAAGAGGCGATTTACACCGAACTTTTGTCCACGCTTCTCGACACCTGGCTTGACCCCTTGCGCGCGCTTGATCCAAACGGCGAACCTATCGCGGAACTGGTCGCCTACATGCGTCGAAAATTCGAGATGAGCCGCCAGTTTCCTCGCGAAAGCCGTCTCTTCGCCAACGAGATCGTGCAAGGCGCACCTCGCATTCTCGACGAAATCAACGGACCTCTGAAAGCGCTTGTCGACGAAGTTGCAGGTCTTATTCAGACATGGATCAGCGCAGGCCGTCTCGCGCCTATCGACCCGCATCACTTGATCTTTTCGATCTGGGCGACCACGCAACACTACGCCGATTTCGATGTGCAAGTCCGCGGCATTCTTTTGCCAGAAGGCGACAGCCATCTCGATACTGCCGAGGATTTTTTGGTCACACTCTACACACGCACACTGACGCCTAAGGCAGATTAACGCGTCTTTAAAAGCCGATGTTTTTTCCCGACCTCAAACAATAGATGTGCAATCTGGTACGATCACAGGATGATCCGTCCCGGCGAGCTTCTCCTACAAACATCCGTCCCGCTCTCTTCGGCAAAATTCCGCTCTGCGTCGATAATCCCAGCAAACTGTGCGACCATCACCTGCCCCAACGGCAAGACACTTGTACCTTCGTCGCCTTCGCCCTCATCAACCAGGAGCCTTCTGCGGAATTCGATCGTGATGCCCTAAACGCGCCAATCCAAACCGTACGACCGCCAACAGCATCTCCGAAGCCAGCAAACGCCGCAAATGAACAATCGTCCAATCTCCCTGGCGATCCGTGTCGATCAGAAACGCAACACGCGCTCCGGACTCGACCGCTGGACCGTTGGCGCAAAATCTAGAATGCCATGCGATAACCAATACGGGTCCGGATCCGTAACCCCAAAAGCCACGAAAATATCCTGATCCGGTGTGAATATATCGCGCGACTTCGGCCCGAAAAGGTCGGGATTGATCTCCGCCTCCCGACGTCGCCAAACCTCTTCAAGATCGATCACTCAGCAGCTTTGGCTGATGGGTTGTTCGGATGCGTCGTCCAGTTGGCGTAATCCGCCTCAACCACCTTGCCGGTGCGCAAATCCATCATGCCAGGCTGCAATTCTTCCATCGTGATGCAGTCCTCGACCGGGCACACATCGACGCACAAATTGCATGCGACGCATTCCTCGTCGATCACCTCAAACACCCGGCCCGGCTTCATCGCAATCGCCTGATGCGACGTGTCTTCGCAGGCCGCATAACACCGCCCGCATTTGATACAGGCGTCCTGATCAATCCGCGCCTTGGTCACATAATTAAGGTTCAGATACTGCCAATCCGTCACATTTGGCACCGCGCGCCCGGTCACCTCCTCAATCGAGGTGTAGCCCTTCTCGTCCATCCACTCGGACAGACCGGCGTTCAGTTCCTTAATGATCCCAAAGCCATAGACCATCGCTGCCGTACAAACCTGCACCGATCCGGCCCCAAGTGATAGGAACTCTGCCGCATCGCGCCATGTGGTGATCCCACCTATACCGCTGATCGGAAAGCCTTGCATTTCAGCGTCCCGCGCAATCTCGGCCACCATATTCAACGCAATCGGCTTCACCGCAGCGCCGCAATACCCACCATGAGACCCCTTGCCATCAATCGAAGGCTCGGGCGACATCGTATCAAGGTTAACGGACGTGATCGACGAGATCGTATTGATCAGCGATACCCCATCAGCACCGCCCGCATGCGCCGCCCGCGCCGGATAACGCACATCCGTAATATTGGGCGTCAACTTCACAAGAACCGGCATCCGCGTGTTGGCCTTGCACCACCTTGTCACCATCTCGATATATTCTGGCACCTGCCCCACGGCAGCGCCCATACCGCGTTCGCTCATTCCGTGCGGACAGCCAAAATTAAGCTCAATTCCATCCGCTCCGGTCTCTTCGACTTTCGGCAGAATTTCTTTCCAGGCCCATTCCTCGCAAGGCACCATAAGGCTCACAACCATCGCACGATCCGGGTAATCTCTCTTAACCGCCTTGATCTCACTCAGGTTCGTCTCAAGGGGGCGATCCGTGATCAACTCGATATTGTTGATCCCCAGAACACGTCGATCCGCCCCGTAAATCACCCCATACCGAGGCCCGTTCACGTTCACCACATGGGGATCAAGCCCAAGCGTTTTCCAAACCACCCCACCCCATCCGGCCTCAAACGCGCGCCGGACGTTGTATTCCTTGTCGGTCGGGGGGGCCGACGCAAGCCAGAACGGGTTCGGAGACTTAATGCCCACGAAATTCGTTGAAAGATCCGCCATAAAAGTCTCCCTCAGCCCATCAGGCTCGCATGAATATCCATCGCGGCGTCACGCCCCTCGGCCACCGCCGTTACGGTCAGGTCATCGCCACCAGCCGCGCAGTCGCCCCCGGCCCAAACGCCCACCAAGCTTGTCCGCCCGGCGCCTGTAATTGCAATTTTGTTGCCGTCCAGCGTCATCCCCTCGGGCGCGCCCTCCAGCGTCTGACCAATAGCCTTGAACACTTGATCGGCCGCCAATTTGAACGTCTCGCCGGTTCCGGTCAGACCGCTGCCTGTATTCTCGGTGTATTCAAATTCAATCTCACGCACCGCGCCGTTGCCATACACCGCAACGGGCTGCACGTTGAACATCAGCCGAACCCCCTTTGAGGTCGCCAAATCCTGTTCGTATCGACTTGCAGACATGTTTTCGCGCCCACGCCGATAGGCAATCGTCACCTCATCAGCCCCAAGCAGCTTTGACTGCACAGCAGCATCCACGGCGGTCATGCCGCCGCCGATCACCACCACACTGCGCCCAACCGGGAGAGAGGAGAGGTCCCCGGTCTGGCGCAAACCCTCAATAAACTCCACAGCATCCGAAACGTTCTCGCGGTCCTCACCATCGGCACGCAGGGCATTCACGCCGCTAAGACCAATCCCAAGAAACACCGCATCAAACTCAGACCGCAGCCCAGAGAGACTCAGTTCAGCCCCAAGCCCCTCGCCCGAACGCAGCGTTATCCCACCGATCTGCATCAGCCACTCCACTTCGGACTGCGCGAAATCATCAACCGATTTATAACTCGCGATCCCGTATTCATTCAGCCCACCCGGCTTCGCGCGACCATCAAAAATCACCACATCGTGGCCGTGCATTGCCAATCGATGCGCACATGCCAGCCCCGCGGGCCCAGCCCCGACAACTGCAACGCGCTTACCCGTCGCGTCAGCACGCGCAAACGGATGCACACCAGAGGACATCAAGCCATCGGTTGCGAAACGCTGAAGTCGCCCGATCTCAACCGGCTTTCCTTCGGCGGCTTCTCGTACGCATGCCTCTTCGCAAAGCGTCTCGGTTGGACAAACCCGCGCGCACATGCCGCCCAGAATGTTCTGTTCGAAGATCGTCTTCGCCGCTCCATCAGGCTGGCCCGACTGGATTTGGCGAATAAACAAAGGGATATCGATCGCTGTCGGACAGGCAGTGATACACGGCGCGTCATAACAAAAATAGCACCGATCCGCGGCCACCGTCGCCTCGTGGTGATCAAGAGGCGAGTGCAGGTCCTGAAAGTTCTCTGCCAGAGCCTCGGGCGGAAGCCGTCCCGCCTGAACTCCAGATGTACGCGGTGTGGTCGTCATCGCAATCTCCCTCGCGTCTTGATTGGCTTAAGACTGCCACAGATATGTTTTTTATCAAATGGTAAATTTTCGGCAGTTTAAAAACTCCACTCACAATCGCTTTCCCTCACGAAAACCGTTGCCTATAAGGAAACGTATCAGAACGCCGGATCAAATCTGGGAAGCGCAGAGGACGAGAATGACTAATAAATCACACGACGATGACGTCGCCTTCATCAAATCTTTGGCCGAACTTCTGCGCAAGAACGATCTGAGCGAATTACAGGTCAAGCGCGACTACGAAAACGAAGGCTCGCTCAATGTTCGCGTAAGCCGCGTTTCTTCCGTCGCGCCAACAGCTGTCCATGTGGCAGCCCCTACACCCGCCGCCGCACCTGCCGCGGCCGTCGCAGCCGCGCCCGCCGATGCCCCCGAAGACCCAGCCGCGCATCCCGGCGCCGTCACATCTCCGATGGTCGGCACAGTATATCTGTCGTCAGAGCCCGGTGTCGAAGCTTTCGTTAAAGTCGGCGACGAGATCAGCGAAGGGCAAAGCCTGCTGATCATAGAAGCCATGAAAACGATGAACCAAATCCCGGCCCCCAGGGGCGGCACCGTCAAACGCATTCTGGTCGAAGACGGCGCCCCGGTCGAATTCGGTGCACCGTTGATGATCGTCGAATAATGGTAACGCCCATGTTCGACAAAATCCTGATCGCCAACCGGGGCGAAATCGCTCTTCGGGTAATACGTGCTTGCCGCGAGATGGGCATCAAATCTGTCGCCGTTCATTCCACCGCTGACGCTGACGCCATGCATGTACGCATGGCCGACGAAAGCGTGTGCATTGGCCCGCCCCCAAGCAATCTAAGCTATTTGTCGGTACCGGCGATCATTTCGGCCTGCGAGATTACCGGCGCGCAAGCGATCCACCCAGGCTACGGTTTCCTGTCTGAAAACGCCGCCTTCGTTCAGATCGTGGAAGACCACGAGATCACTTTCATCGGTCCCTCGGCCGAACACATCCGGATTATGGGCGACAAAATTACCGCCAAGGAAACCGTCCAGAAACTCGGCATCCCCGTCGTTCCCGGCTCGGATGGCGGCGTGGCAACTGTCGAAGACGCACGCCGCGTCGGCAAAGAAATTGGCTACCCGGTCATCGTCAAAGCGACGGCAGGCGGCGGTGGTCGCGGCATGAAGTTGGCCAAATCAGCCGCCGAGATCGACACCGCATTCGGAACTGCCCGCTCCGAAGCAAAATCCGCTTTCGGCAACGACGAAGTTTACATCGAAAAATATCTCAGTAAGCCGCGCCACATCGAAATTCAGGTTTTTGGCGACGGCAAAGGCAATGCCGTCCATCTGGGCGAGCGCGACTGCTCGCTGCAGCGCCGCCACCAGAAAGTCTTTGAAGAAGCCCCGGGCCCTTCGATCACCCCGGAAGAACGTGCGCGGATCGGCAAAATCTGCGCTGACGCCGTCGCCGACATCAACTACATCGGCGCAGGCACGGTGGAATTTCTTTATGAGGATGGCGAGTTCTATTTCATAGAGATGAACACCCGCCTTCAGGTTGAACACCCAGTGACCGAAGCCGTCTTTGGCGTCGACCTCGTGCGCGAACAAATTCGCGTTGCAGCTGGCCTGCCGATGGAATTCAAGCAAGAAGACCTAAAGGTTCAGGGCCACGCGATCGAAATCCGCCTTAACGCTGAGAAGCTTCCAAACTTCTCGCCGTCGCCCGGGAAAATTTCGCAATATCATCCCCCTGGCGGCCTTGGTGTGCGTATGGATTCTGCTCTGTATGACGGCTATTCAATCCCACCCTACTACGACAGCCTTATCGGCAAGCTGATCGTTTATGGGCGCGACCGTCCCGAAGCGCTGGCTCGTTTGGAGCGAGCATTGTCGGAATTGATCATCGACGGGATCGACACGACGATCCCCCTCTTCGATGCGCTTTTGCAGGAAGAAGCCGTCCAAACAGGCAACTATAACATCCACTGGCTCGAAAAGTGGCTCGATCAAGCCCTCGACGAAACGGCGTAGCCTGATCTCGCTTTTCGCTGTACGATTATTGCGATGCATTGCGCGGCACAGGTCTGAGATGAGCAACCGACAACTAACGCCAGAGCTGCTTTTGTCAGCCTATGCTTCGGGCATTTTCCCGATGGCCGAGAGGCGGGACTCCAAAGACGTCTACTGGGTCGATCCGCGCAGCCGTGGCATCCTCCCTCTCGATGGCTTCCATATCTCGCGCTCGCTGGCTAAGCGCTTGCGCCAAGGCGACTACCGCATCGCGATCAGTACCGATCTTGGCGCCGTCCTTGATGGGTGCGCGGATCGCGACGAGACGTGGATCAATGGCACGATCCGCGATCTGACACGCGAATTGTTTGAAGCGGGCCACGCCCACACGCTTGAGGTTTGGCGCGGAGACCGCGTGATCGGCGGCGTCTACGGCATAACATTGGGCGGCGCCTTTTTCGGCGAAAGCATGTTCTCCAAAGAAACCGACGGCTCGAAAATTGCACTTGCATGGCTGGTCGATCACCTGAGACGCACAGGTTTCACCCTGTTCGACACCCAGTTTACCACACCGCATCTTGTGTCCCTTGGCGCGATCGAAATCCCGCGCGAAGATTATCGCGCGCGCCTTGACGTGGCACTGAATGTCTTCACTTCAATTGATGCTGTTGATCTGGAAACCGATCCTTACGCCGTCGTGCAGCGGATGACCCAGACGTCATAACGCGCGTGATCCAGCGCGTTCAAAGCCGGACTGGACGCCACCATCCAGCCTTCGAAAACGCTTGCTGTGCGCAGTGGATCTTCGATCTCAAGCCAGGCATAAGCCTCGCCCATGGGGTTATCTTCGGGATACCGGCACTCGCCCAAAGTCACTTCGATCCGACCAAAAGCGGCCGTCTCACCTACGGACAATTCCAGATCAATCACCTCTCCCGAAACCTTATCAAGCCCTCGCAAAGTCGCGCCCGGAGCCTGTATAGCACGCACCGAACTGGCCGCGACATCGGGCGTCGTCAATATAGTGGTCGAGCCATCAATCGGTGACGTAATCACGGTGTCCTGCGCAAACGCCATCGGCGCAAATGCGATCAGAATCACCGCGAACAAGGACTTCATTCCTCGCCGCCCGACACAAACCGCAACAAAAGCTGCACTATGCTGACCGAGCTTTGCGTATCTTCAATCTCGGCACCGGGTTCAAGATTGAACGCCGACCCGCCGGGCAAAAGCTCAACAAAGCTGCCGCCCAGAAGGCCTTCTGACGAGATGATAATAGCCGTGTCTTCCGGCAAAACCACAATCCTGTCGACCGACAAAGACGCGTCCGCGCGGAACGTCGCGGGATCAAGGTCAAGGCCTGTGACCGACCCAACTTTCACGCCCGCAAGCCGCACATCTGTTCCGACTTGTACACCTTCAGCTGATCGGAAAGACGCAGTATAGGTCGCGCCGTCGCCGCCGGCTCCGAAGCCGCCAAATTGCGAGGCATAAAACAGAAAACCGGCAGCCACAGCCAAAACCGCGCCACCTGTGATCACTTCTCCAACTCTCTCAGGCATTGTGCTTACTCCGGCGTCCAGGCCTCATAGTCCTTACGCGACACCGGGTCAGCCCGACGGATCGACCCTGCGGGCGCATAGGCGGCAGGCGTGCCCGTCATGTTTTCAAGATGCGGCTTTTCCCAGTCTTTGCGGGGCAACGGCGACGTTGTTGGGGGCTCGTCCCATGTATGGTGCAGCCAGCCGTGCCAGCTTGGATCGACCCGGCTCGCCTCGGACTCACCATTGTAAATCACCCAACGCTTTACCCCGTCTTTCGACTGGTAAAAGATGTTGCCCTGATTGTCCTCGCCGACCTTTTGCCCGTTGCGCCAGGTAAAAAGCTGCGTGCCAAACGACTGGCCATTCCACCAGGTGACAGAGCGCAGAAGCGTATTTACAATTCCCATTTCGGACCTTTCATGACCCTTTGACCAAGGTATGCCGCAAGGGCACTCCAAGGTCTAGGCCCGACCGCCGTGTGCTGCGTGCTTTGGCGCGAAGCCTGCAAAACTCTTTACCTCAATAAAAAACCGCCCCTAAAGGCGGCCTTTTTAATTGTATCGACCTGTTCAGCCCGCGCTGGCTGGCTCTTTTTCTGCATCACTGTGGATCATCAAAGGGGCCGCATCCGAATTCACGGCCTCTTCGTTCACCACGACCTCTTCCACGCTGTCCAGCCCCGGCAGGTCGAACATCGTATCAAGCAAGATGTCTTCCATGATCGATCGCAATCCACGCGCGCCAGTCTTGCGCTTGATCGCGCGTTTCGCAATTGCTGATAAGGCATCGTCGGTGAAATTCAGCTTGGCATCTTCCAACTCGAATAAACGCTGGTACTGCTTAACCAAAGCGTTCTTCGGCTGGGTCAGGATCGTCACCAGAGCGTCTTCGTCCAGGTCTTCCAGCGTCGCGATAACCGGCAAACGACCCACAAATTCAGGGATAAGGCCAAACTTCAAAAGGTCCTCCGGCTCAAGGTCCTTGAAATACTCGCCAACTGATTTTGAATCCGGGTCCCGTACATCCGCGCCAAAACCCATTGCCGAGCCCTTGCCGCGTTGTGCGATGATCTTATCAAGACCCGCAAATGCACCACCACAGATGAACAGAATATTCGTCGTGTCGACCTGCAGGAATTCCTGTTGCGGATGCTTGCGACCACCCTGCGGCGGCACGGACGCAACCGTGCCTTCCATGATCTTCAATAGTGCCTGCTGCACACCTTCCCCCGACACGTCCCGCGTGATCGAAGGATTGTCCGACTTGCGTGTGATCTTGTCGACTTCGTCAATATAGACGATGCCACGCTGCGCGCGCTCGACGTTGTATTCGCTCGCCTGCAAAAGCTTCAGAATGATATTCTCGACGTCTTCGCCGACATAACCCGCTTCGGTCAAAGTTGTCGCATCGGCCATCGTGAACGGCACATCAAGAATGCGCGCCAAGGT
>Ga0075467_10000495_pt1 | contig 31368 bp, 25 predicted proteins | sample DEB08_DNA_9_FD_75067 | JGI IMG/M metagenome (GOLD analysis project Ga0075467, IMG submission 75067) | Aqueous microbial communities from the Delaware River and Bay under freshwater to marine salinity gradient to study organic matter... | ecosystem: Environmental > Aquatic > Marine > Coastal ... | reverse complement strand
TATTGGCAGGATTTATCAATTTACTGTTGACTTGATAATTTCGCCATTTATCTTCTAATTTTCCGCTTGGAACTTTTGAATTTAATTTCATGATATTGTGATTGGACACGGATTTTCACGGATTGCACGGATTTTATAATAAAAAATAATTCGTGTAATTCGTGGAAATTAGTGTCTTACTTGAAGTAAACAACAAAGGGAATAATGGCGAATAAAATGGAAACTATCAAAGCATAAAATAAAGCTATTTTTGATAATATTTTTAAGCCATTTTTGTGATAAAAACCGAGGGTTTTAAATCCGCTTTTTAAGCCGTGATGTAGGTGAAAACCTAATGGAATCATTAATAAAGAATAGAAAATTACGTAATAAATATTTTGAAATAAACTGTATGTTACGTCATAAACATCTTCGTGTCCAAACACATCAATACCAACGCCTTCACCCATTCCTAACTTGATTCTTGCCCAAAAATTGGCTAAATGGACAACGATAAATAACAAGATGAAAATTCCGATTAAACCCATGTTCTGCGATGCCCAAGAACTGTTTTCTTGCCATTGATTGACCGCATATTTTTGAGGTTTAGCTTTTCGATTTTTAATCGTAACGATTAGGGCATAAACAACGTGTAAAATGATTGATAAATATAAGGCGTATGCTACGATTTTTATTAGTGGATTTTCACGTAAAAAAGTAGAGTAGGAGTTGTATAGTTGACTTGCTAGATCTTCGGGCAAAAGTAATATACAATTAGCGGATAGATGCACGATGAGAAACAAACAGAGAAATAATCCTGTCGCTGCAATGATGCTTTTTCTGAAAAATAAATCCATGCTTTGTTTATGATTTTGGTTATATTAACGGGCTGCAAGATGTAAAATACTTAATTAGGAAATGATGATTTGTATCAGTACAACCTATTAATTAGGTCAGTATTTATTTTTTCACAAAATAAAAAAATATCGAGAGAAGGGTGTAATTTACAATGTCCAATTATTTGAAGGTTATCCAAATATTGTATTGGGGCAATATGATTGTAGTAAAAAGGTTAAAGTTCGTTGGGGATAATTTTATGATGTTGAGCAATTGTTTGAACACGCTATTGTTCATATCTTGCGGTATCGAAGACAGATTGAACAATTTATTATTAAAAAGAAATAGTAATTATGATAAAATTATATAAAGAAATAGACGGAAAATGGCATTATTGGGAAACTTGGGAAAGTGATGAAGAGGCAGCAATTATGCACTGGGGAATGGTTGGTGATAAAGGCCAAGTGAAGGAAGTGAAGTCCAACCGAAAGACGAATTATGAAAAGGTGGTTCAGCGAGAATATAGTGTACGAATCGAAAATGGATATGCGGAATTGGAGGATGATGATTTGGTAGGCTTAGAAATTCGCTATAAAATCGAAGGTCTGGGAACGCCGGCAGATTTGGATAAAAGGCATGATTTGGAAGATGCTTTGAATGAAATTTTAGGTTGGAATGGTCTCGGTCATGTTGAGGGTGGAAGCATCGGTAGTGATTCGATGGAAGTCGGGTGTATGGTCGTAGATTTTGAGTTAGCAAAAAGTACGATTGAAAAGGATTTGAAGCATACGAAATTTGCTGATTATTCGGCCATTGTAAAAATGAAATAAATGATATCTATCGAAACGAAGTTTCAAAAATTAGATTTTATTAATTAAGAATTAATCGGATGACTTTTTATTACTAAACCAATGATAAAAGCGATAGTTACACATAATAATAAAGCGTATGAAGCGGATTTGAATCAACCATTAGATATTTCAATTCCGTTGAAGGAAGGCATGGAAAATGTGAATTGTTTTTATGCTCCGCCTGTGCATATTGCACCCGTTGTATTTGGTGATTTTGTGGGGTCGACGACAAAAGGTGGTTTGTTGAATTTCAAAAATGTACAGTTGAATCCACATGGAAATGGGACGCACACGGAATGTGTGGGACATATCACAAAAGAAGTGTATAATTTGCCTGATTTTTTAAAGAAATTTCATTTTTTTAGTAAATTAGTCACCATAATTCCAATGCGAGTTGGAGCGGATAGAATTATTCAAAAAGAACAGATTGAATCGGTTTTGTCTCCGAATGAAACAACGGCTTTAATTATTCGGACGTTTCCAAATGATGACTTAAAACAACGAACAAACTACTCTGGAGCGAATCCACCTTTTGTACATCACGAAGCGATGAAATACATTGTGGAATGTGGCGTAGAACATTTGCTGATTGATTTACCCTCGGTCGATAGGGAAGAAGATGGCGGTCAATTATTAGCTCACAAAGCTTTTTGGCAATATCCAGATAACATTCGAGTAAATTCTACGATTTCTGAGTTAATTTATGTGAACAATGACATCAAAGATGGGTTCTACTTACTAAATATTCAAATTACGGCGTTGGAAATGGACGCAAGTCCGAGTAAGCCCATTTTGTACAAATTGTTGGATTGTTAAATCGTTTTATTGTTGATGATTTTTTAATCGTCAAATTGTATTTTTGGAACAAAACACTACAACCGTCTAACAGTCAATATTTTTTAATTTAATATACAAAATATTAATTATCCGTAATTAGCAATTAAACAATAAGCCGATAGGCGATAATAATCTAACAGTTTAGAGTAATCTATGCTACATCGAAAGACGACATATCAATCACCTGTGTTCACTGATTTTGAAACATTGGGCAGACGAAATTATCATGAAATTGTTCGTTTCTGCGAGCAGCATCGTGATGCTATGGAACAGCTAAATTTTGATGAATTTTTTATCATGGAATTGGCTTATTGTAACGCACTTTTTCAAATGGATATGTTCGATAAGCATATTAAAACAGCGAATCATGTCATCGAATTATCTATTTTAAATAATATACAGTTTTACGAAGGGGAGGATATTTATCATCGAACTTTATTTCAAAAAGCACAATCTCATAAAGTTTTGAATCAATTACCTGAAGCGATTCATATTATTAAGGAATTAATAAAAATGAATGCTATGGTTAAGGAATATCAACAGTTTCTAAAGTTATGTTATACTAAAGACGGTACACCTTTCTTGCACAATTTAAGAGCCTATGGCGTGTTGATTTGTTTGATTTCGTCGGGTATATTAGTTTTGAATATTTTGATTGTTGAGCCGTTTTTTCCGAATAAGGTAGTTTTAGTCAATATAATTTCTACTATTGGTTTGATTATTGGCGGCTTATCGTTAATTGGTGGTTTGACGATTCATCACTGGAAGGCAAAACGTAAATTTGATAAATTTATGAAGCGTTTGAAAAATAATAAGTTATAAATAAGAAATTCGAGACATCAAGGTAGTAATTTCTTATATGTAAAGAAAAGAGGCTGTGTCAGAAGTCAAAGTAAAACAATAATTTCTATGTTTTTGACTTTTAGTACAGCCTCTTTTTTAATTTAAAGTACCATTTCAGGAATGTCACCCTCAACGATTAAATCACCTTCTGTTGCTGCTATTATATCCTCAACTGAAACGCCAGGCGCTCTTTCAATTAATTTAAAACCACCTTTAACAACATCTAAAACAGCCATATTAGTTACGATTTTTTTGACACAACCGACACCAGTTAATGGCAAAGTACAAGCCTTTAATAACTTAGACTTTCCCTTGCGGTTTGTGTGTGTCATTGCTACAATGATGTTGTCGGCTGAAGCGACCAGATCCATTGCTCCGCCCATCCCTTTGACCATTTTACCAGGGATTTTCCAGTTGGCAATATCACCATTTTGAGCAACTTCCATCGCTCCCAAAACAGTTAAATTAATATGTTGCCCACGAATCATCGCAAAACTGGTTGCCGAATCGAAGATACACGCTCCCGGCATTGCGGTAATCGTTTGTTTTCCTGCGTTGATTAGGTCGGCATCTTCTTCGCCTTCAAACGGGAACGGCCCCATTCCTAAAATGCCATTTTCAGACTGAAACTCTACGCTGATACCTTCAGGTATATAATTTGCGATCAAAGTCGGAATGCCAATACCTAAGTTCACGTACCAGTTATCTTGCAACTCTTGTGCGATCCGTTTCGCTATTCCATTTCTATCTAACATATATTAGTGATTAGTTTTTAGTAATTAGTGATTCGTTTTATATCAGTTTGAAAATTATCAACTGAAAAACTGTTTACTGACGACTACGAACAGTCCGTTGTTCAATCCGTTTTTCGTAATTCGCACCTTGAAAGATACGTTGAACGAAAATACCTGGAGTGTGAATATGATTAGGATCTAATTCACCAGGTTCGACCAATTCTTCTACCTCGGCGATGGTGATTTTGCCAGCCATAGCCATAACAGGATTGAAGTTTCGAGCTGTTCCTTTGAACACCAAATTACCTAAGCGGTCACCTTTCCACGCTTTTACGATAGCAAAATCAGCGGTCAAGGCATGTTCTAAAATATGTGGTTTACCGTTAAACATACGGACTTCTTTGCCGTCACCGACTTCTGTACCATAACCGGCAGGTGTGAAAAACGCAGGAATCCCAGCTCCGCCAGCACGACAGCGTTCGGCCAGTGACCCTTGAGGAATCAAGTCAACTTCTAATTCGCCACTCAACATCTGGCGTTCAAACTCTGCATTTTCACCAACGTAGGACGAAATCATTTTCTTGATTTGTTTCTTTTGTAATAAAAGCCCTAAGCCAAAATCGTCAACACCTGCATTGTTAGAAATACAAGTCAAGCCAGTTACGCCTAATTCAACTAATGCCGAAATAGCATTCTCGGGAATGCCACACAGACCGAATCCACCGAGCATTAAGGTCATATTGTCTTTAATGCCTTGAATTGCTTCTTGAGCATTTGCAACTACTTTATTCATATTTTATTAGTTTTTTTGATACTTCACACAAATATACTTTTATGATTAAATAAAATAGTTGTTTTTAATTTTAAATTTATTGAGGAAGTGATTTTATCGTATAGCTCTAATGATAAATTGGTGAAATCACTTCTGAAACCATAAAATTATACTGGTCATCATTTTGAATTCAGATATGAATTGGAGGATTTATCGATTTTAGTTTTTAGTGATTAGTGAAGAGGATTTATCACCAATCACTAAAAAAATTACTTTCCTACAATTTTAATCAAAGAACCTTTTTCGACCTGATCGGTCAATTCCATACTATTTAAAATTGCTAACTCCTCCATTCTATCGGAAGCAACGCCTAATTTTTGGAAAGTTAGCTGCACTGTTGCCGTTGCTGGAACGGTTTTGATTAAAACTCTTTCAGGCTTGACATTAATTTTTTTCTGGTCTGTCAATTTCTTGAATCCTTTCATTGTTTGAACCATTGTACTTTGGTAATTAGAGAACTCCGTTTGCCCAGCCATACCATGAAAAACAAAAATACTTTGACCAAATTCAATAAAGTAAGATGTTAAACTAATAGATTTAGTCGGATCTTCAGCATTATTTTGATCAGCTACCAAGGCAATAGCATTGTAGCCATTCACTTTGATATTTTTTCTGCTTTTTTCAGTCAATTTATAATCTTCGACTGCTTTATTAACAGCATTTGTAAGGTTATCACCTTGAGCAAAAGTAAAAATAACGACTGCTTTTCCATCTTCTGAAGCCATTTGAAATTGTGTCGGACTGTTCTGATGTTGCCAACCTGCTGGCACAGGAAATGAAAATTTCAATTCTGGGTGATAAAACACATTCTCTTCAACATAACCTTGTCGAGGATCTTCTCCATAAACCAAACCATCAATCATACGCAAGTATTTATTACGATTGACTTGATAAGGTCCTTGAGTTTTGGCTTGCCATTCTTTAGCCGCCTGTTCCACTTTTGTAAATCTATCTGTTGGATTTGGATGCGACGACATAAAATCAGGAATTGAAACGCCTGCTTGTGTTTGTAATCGACCTAAAGTTTTGAAAAAGTCGGCCATATAATTTGCATCATAGCCGATACGAGTCGAATATTCTACGCCTAATTGATCTGATTGAGATTCGTCACTACGACCGTTTTTTAGCATTAGTAATTGTAAACCGCCTTGTGCAATACCCGCAACCTGTTGAAATTCAGGACTGATAACCATACCTACAATTAAACCTGCTTGCATTAATTGCGAGTTTCTCATCTGTTTTACAGAATGTCGAGCCGTGACGTGACCAATTTCGTGACCCAAAACACCTGCAAATTCCGCTTCGTTATTAAAATGTGCCAAAATTCCACGAGTGAAATAAACATAGCCACCCGGTACTGCAAAGGCATTAACCACAGGAGAATCCATGACTTTAAATTCGTAATTTAAATTTGGACGGTGCGAAATTCTCGCCATTTGTTGTCCCTTTTCATCAATGAATTTTTGAATTTTATCATCTTGATAAATGCCGTACATCGCAGCGATTTGTGGGTCATATTCTTTTCCCATTTGTATCTCTCGTGCTTCAGACATGACGCCAATATCTTTTTTTCCTGAAACAGGATTTGGAGAACAAGTACTCATTGCCATTGCAATAAAAATTACAAAAGCACTTCTTATAATTAATTTGAGTTTCATAATAAAATAGATTTGTGTTAATTGTGTAGATTTTAAAAATCTTTAAAATCAAGACTGTTAAAATACAACTTTGTGAGGAAAAGGTCAATAGGAAATCATGCGAAATTTGATTAAAAAGAGAAAAGTAGAGTTGTGAAACGAAAAAAGGCTACTCAAAATTGAGTAGCCTTTTTAATTAGTTGCGGAGACAGGACTTGAACCTGCGACCTTCGGGTTATGAGCCCGACGAGCTACCAACTGCTCCACTCCGCGATATAACCATAACTTCTTTTCAGAAGGGACTGCAAAGGTAATACTTTTTTTTACGTTTGCAAATTTTATCATTAATAATATTGAATAAATTTTACTACTGGACATTGAAATCATCCCGAGGTTTCGGGACAAGTTGTAATGATGTGCTAAAAAATTGAAATGTCCAGTAGTAAGGAGGATTGCGATTTGAAAGTTAAATTACTGACTTTCAAAGTATTATTTTATTGTTTTTTATTAAAAAAATAAATATAGTGGAGTTTATTGTTCTCCAACAGATTTTGTTTCTTGACCAAAAAACTCGGCAAATTGACGCATCTGTGAAGCCAATTTATTATTTTTGGTGGCTTTAAAATAAGTGTCTGCCAGTGCTTTTAAAGTTTGATACATCATTCTATCCATTTCAACGACTTGCATTTCTTTCGTCCAAAGATCAATTTTGTACGTGTCTCGGTGATCTTTGTCAAACAATGATAATAACATGGCTTTACATTCTTGTGGATTTGCATTATCTGTTGCGTCCCAAACGATTTTTTCAGGCATATTTTGCTTATCCAATCCTATTTTTATAGTAATTTCTTTCTGTGTCATTTTATAAATATGTAAGTGTCAGGTGTAAAATGCAAGATATTTTATATTGTACACCTCGTAACTAAAATTGTTGTATTTCGTCTGATTCGTAAATAAATATTCCGTTGTCGATTCGTTGTGCAGCTAAAATCATGGCTTTAGCGACTTGCTCGCCATGCACGGCACTATATTTTGGTGCTAATCTGTCCGTAACTAAGTTGAAAATTCCAGAAGCATAAGTGGCTAACTTTTCCGCAATTCTAAATTCGTCACGAGAGCCTAACAATAAAGATGGTCGAAAGATGTGAATAGACCAATAATTTAATTGTTGTACAGCGACTTCAATTTCGCCTTTGATTTGATTATAAAAAAACATCGAATCTTTGTCTGCACCGACTGCCGAAACCAAAAGAAACTGATTTGCTTTATTCTTAGCGGCTACTTTTGCGGCTTCGAGTACATAAGTATAATCAACTTTTGAAAAAGCAGCTTTGCTTCCTGCTTTCTTGCGTGTCGTTCCCAGGCAGCAGAAAACGTCATCTCCAACAATCCAGTCTGCATAATTCTCTAACTCATCAAAGTCGATGATATATTCTTCGTATTTCGGATGCTGAATGTTTAGTTTTCGGCGATTAAAGGCTTTGACATTAGAATAAAGTGGCGATTCTAACAATAATTCTAAGCAGTAACCGCCAACTAAACCCGTTGCTCCAAAAAGTATAGCTGTTTTTTGTGCTTTCTGAATTTTCATGACCGCAAAGATATTTTATTTAATATTAAGTATTAAATATTAGATATTAAATATTAGACTTTATTCTGAAATAGGAGCGAATGAATTTTGGGAATGTTCGATGGAAAAATAGAAAGTAGCGCCTTCGTCTGCTTTTGATTCTACCCAAATGTTCCCACCGTAAAGTTGTACGATTTTATTACAAATCGCCAAACCGATACCAGTGCCTTGATAATTTTTTTTGTCTAAACGATTAAAAATTTTAAAAATCTCCTCTTGATATTTTTCGTTAATACCGATACCGTTATCTTTCACAGAAAAAATATGATGCGTACTCGTTTTGGTTGAAGCAATTTCAATAATTGTAAGTTCATGCTTTTTACGAAACTTTATCGCATTATGTATTAACTGTTGAAATAATTGTTTGATGTGCGTTTGATTCGCCTTGATTGTTGGTAAATTTTCAGATATCACAACCGATTCATTTTGCTTAATTGCGGCACTTAATAGAAACTGAACTTCATCAATCAAATCATTCAGATTAATATTTTCTTTTACAATTTCTGTTTTATCAATCGTTGTGTATTTTAATAAATCTACCAAAAGTGCATTCATATGTTTTGCACTTTTGATAATATAATCTATATATACTTTAGATTCACTATTTAATTGATTTTGACTCTTTTTACTTAATAGTGTTGTAAAATTTAGAATACTTCTCAAAGGCTCTTTTAAATCATGAGCAACAACATAGGTGAATTCCTCTAACATAGAATTTGTCTGAGCCAAAATAGTATTTTGTTCTTCGATATATTGATTTTTTTGAGCCAATAACTCGATTTCGTGTTTGTTCTCTTTCCTGATATCAGCGACTTTGAGGTCTCTCTCTTTAGTGAAGCTCTTCTTTTGTAACTCAATAATTAATTCCGCATATTCGAACGCCTTTTCAAAGTTATCAAGGGATTTATAAAACTGCTTTAGGTTGTGATAAGCACTCAAAATTTCTTGCGGCAAATCATATTTTTTAGCTTTTTGAATACTAAGGTGATGATACTCTAAAAAACTTGTTTTGTCATTGACTTTGAGTTTAGTTTCACCAATTTGTCTCAATAAGCGTGTTTGTTCTCGGTTCAAAGAATGCTTTTTACTGATTTCTAACGCTTTATTAAAATACTTGAAACCGGTTGTATAATTCCCTAAATCGTTATTAACAGTGCCGATTCTTGACAAACAAAGACATTGCATATATTGATAGCCATTGATTTTATCAATTATCTCGGTCGTCCGATGATAATAATCAATAGCATTCAAATATTCTTTTTGAGAATGATAAGAAGCACCAATGTTATAAAGGAAGAAAAGTTGTCTATCATAGTTCTCTTCTTCTTCACTAAGTCTTAACCCCTCGAATAAGTATTCGAATGCTTCATTATATTGATTGAGTCGAATATAAACACTGGCAATATTATTATAAACTGCAGATTTTAAAAGAGGAATATCGAGTTGTAGTGCTTTAAAAAAATAAGTCAATGAGTTTTCAAAATCATTAATATCGAAAAAATAAGAGCCTAAGCCTAACTTTATTCGAGCCAATAAATCTAAATCGTTGAGGCAGTTTTTGTAAATACTTAAGGCTTTATAAAAATGATTTTTTGCCAAATTTAAATTTCCTTTCTGAAGATTGATACCTCCAATGTATGTATTTATACGACTTTCAGAGTGTTTATCGTTGAGTTTTTGAGCCAATATTAATGCAGTATTAGCAATCTCAAGTGCCTTAATAGGATTTGTTCTTCTGTATTCAGAGATATCAACTAAATAGTTATCCAGCTGTGTGACATCATCTATAGCAGCAGTATTCTTACTTGCATTTGTATTACTTGAACCCTCTTGAATCACTTATTTAGTTGTAGTTGGTTAGATGTATTTACTTATTAGAGGATAAATATACTAAAAATAATGTAATTGTTTTTGATCGAATTTGTCACAAATAAAAATCTACATTATCATTTCCAAAAATATCGCTGATTTCATCATTAATTTCACTTGTGCCGTCTTTTGCAGTTGGTTGAATAGCTGTATCAACTTGTTTAATGCCTAATCTCTTTGCTAATTGTAGCATCAAGTTTAAATCCTCCATGTTATTCACTTCGAAGCTAATGATCATAATTGATTTATTTAATACTTTGTAAAGTAAGAGTCTGTAAATTTAACAAAATTTTCACAGTATCAATCGTCTTATTTAGTAAAACGAAGAAGCGTCAAAATCAAATTTTCGATTTAATACCATGAAAATCAATTTTTTTGTCGGTTGTGATAGAAAAATTAAAAGGTTGTTTTTTTAACTTTTCTTAATAAATATTAATTTTGATGAAGATTTTAAAAAAAGTTGAGTTTTTTGAAAACAATAAAGCCTTGATTAAATTTAATTTCAGGACATTTTTACTTTGAGGTTATAATACTTTGAGTCAGAAAAGTTGTAGTAAAGACATCAACAATCTGGTTGATTAGAAAAAATGTGGTAAAATCGATCTGGGTTTAAGACAGAATTCCGCTGATAATATGTATATTTATGGTTAAACTATTAAAGGAAAAGTGTCAAAATGACTGTATTTTAACAGGAAAAAGATAAATCGTGATATTTCTTTCATAAATATTATGTAACTTAGAATGAAATCATTTCGATACCTTATGAAATCGGGTTCTAATTTACGGAATAAAATTAGGCGTGAATATTGTAAAATATTGAAAAATGAAACTTCAATATTAAAAAAATTGATTTAAGAAATGCGTTTTAAGCAGACGCAGTATTAGAAAATAGGAAGAATAGGTTAAGCCGTTTCCATGCTCGGAACGGCTTATTTTTTTGCCCAAATCAGAAACTCATTTTTGATAAAATTCACTAATAGCAAAAGGCTTGTTTTGTTTATCAATGACACGAAACAAGCCTTCCTATATTTTGAAATTAGTAAATTTAACGGTACAAGTTTATAAGTGTAAGATTGCTTTTTTCTTTAATAATCGTTCGACCGTTTCTTCTCTGTCGGGATCCGGAACACAACAGTCAACAGGACAGACAGCAGCACATTGCGGTTCTTCGTGAAAACCCTCGCATTCGGTGCATTTGTCTGGTACAATGAAGTAATAATCTTCTTCAATCGGTTCATGTTCTTGAGCTGCTTCGACTTGAGTTCCGTCAACCAGTGTTAGCGTTCCTTCAACACTCGTGCCGTCCGCATACGACCATTCTACGCCACCTTCATAGATTGCGTTATTTGGGCATTCTGGTTCACACGCACCGCAGTTGATACATTCATCCGTTATGATAATTGCCATGATTTTTTATTTTTTATTTTAAATAAGGAAAAGTTATTTCCATTCATTATTTCAACTCTCTCGCAAAATTAGGGCTTAGAACTTAGATTTACAATCTTTCAGTTATTAATATTTGATATGCTGATACTAATCAATTATCAAAGTATCAATATTTATGATTGTCTCCGTTTTACTTTCTCTGAAGCATCGCTATTAAAGTTCAGGTAAGTTATTATGGATTTTGATGTTTTTTAATTCGAATAAAATTTATGTGTATTCAAAAAACTTAAATCAATGAATTGTAACAGTGTCGTTTGAGAATGATGAAATAACGCATAAAAAAAGGTTGTCTTAAAAGCTGACGTAAAGCATGAATTTACTAAAATTTGAAACTTAGTAAGTTTTGAATCAATTATTTATATAATTTATTATTTTGAATAATTGATTTGCTTTTTCGACTTTTTAGACAACCTTTTTTTGATTGTTGCACCTATTTTTTAATAAAATAGTGCAGCAGAGAACCGTTTAGCGATATTAATAAATATTACCTATTTTGGCTGTACACGGATAATCGTATTTAGCATCAATTCGTAGTCGGCAGCATTATTCAATACTTCAATTCCTTTTTTGAAGATTTCGTCACCGTAGCTATTTTTTGGTTGAACTAAACCATCTTCTGCATAATACACCAATTGCTTATTATCAAAATAAACGCCTATGCGTTGACTATCTGGCGTATTGATATCCGAATTGTAAGAATAGTAAGATAAATTACCATTTCCTCTGTAATCAAAAACGAATTCTTTGGTAGAACTTACCGAACCATTTTTTGTCAATACCAAAATTTTCTTAATGACATATTCTCCATCTTTGTTTACAAAGTAACAATCGATTGATTGTGTCACTTGTCCTACTTTAGGAATGCTGGCTCCTGTGCGATTCACATCGATATGATGATGAAACATATTTTTTGTTCCCATATTGTTGTTCAATTGAGTATTGTAACTATGGAAATCCGTCAAATATTTAGCACGTTCTGCTGCTTCTTTAGCACCATCATCACCCTCTACTATTGGTGTTTCACCTTCTGGTTGAGCAATTGCGACAACTGCCATCATACAAAACAAGAACATGAAGTAAAAACCTTTTTTCAACATTTTAGCCTAATTTTTATTTTTAAATAATTTTTTAAATAATTTTCGATGATTGTAACTCAATATAAGTTAATACGATTTGAGACTTTATGACAAAGATAAAAAATCTTTCGAGCGTTTTGATATTACAACGTTTAAGTAATTTGAAAATTCTGCTCCCGATTATTTTTTCATGTACAGTTGCACATATTTTGCAATGTACTTTCCGATCACGTCAAACTCTAGATTGATTGTATCTCCAACGCTCATTTGATGGAAAATCGTATGTTCGTAGGTATAAGGGATAATCGCTACCGAAAAATAATTATCTTCTGGGCTCACGACGGTCAAACTTACGCCATTAATACAAACGGATCCTTTATCTACTAATAAATGTTCTTCGGTCGGTTGATATTCAAACTTAAAATACCAACTACCGTCAACTTCTTGAATCTCGACACATTTTCCAACTGTATCGACATGACCTTGCACAAAATGACCGTCCAGTCGTGCATCAGCCTTCATGGCTCTTTCTAAATTGACTTTTTGCCCTTTTGCCCAGTTACCTAAACTTGTTCTATCTAATGTTTCTTTAATTGCGGTAACCGTGTGCGACGCTTCATCACAAGCGACAACCGTCAAACAAACACCATTATGCGACACACTTTGGTCAATTTTTAATTCTTTTGAAATCGGCGAGTTTATCGTAAAATGATAATTCGTTCCCTCTATTTCAATTTTATCAATCGTCCCTAACGCTTCTATAATTCCTGTAAACATTTTTTTATGATTAGTGATTAATGATTAGCGATTTTTTCTAAATAGAAAATGAGTCCCTAATTATAAACCATATCTAACAATATGAAATTTACTGCAAATGTAAACAGCCATTGAAACACATCGTGTATTTTTCGATATATTTTAAGGATTGTTTTTGATTTTTGATTGCTAAATTATTTTACGGCTATTCAATTATAAATAATTCAACATTTTTTTATAAAAATCCATTGAAGTAGGTTGAGGTATTTATTTAATAAATTATTACAACTGTAAAGAAGTGTAAATTTTATTCTTTTACCTTGATGTAAAAGAACCGAAAAGTTGAGGCTTGATTTCTTTTTTAATCTTCTAAAAGTGTTGAAAACACTGAACAAAATAAACTCGCTGTGTTTAAACCGTATTTTGTTCTTAATGTGTTTTCAACGCTTTTTTATTCAAATAAGTTATGTCAAACTCAAAAAGGGTACAAGATTCATCAAAGAGCAATTAATTCCCACGAATCAATTGAATGTAACCTTCTAAAATAACTGGTTCCGCATTCGGATCGTTGACCAGTTCATAGACTTTACATTGATAAAAATAAGCTCCTTCAGCAACATCTTGACCACTAATATTTGTACCGTCCCAATTTATATCTGGATTGGTAGTTTCGAATACCAAACCGCCCCAACGGTTAAAAATTTGCATTTCAATTCTATCGACAAAGCGGTAAGGAAACGGCAAAAATTGGTCATTTGCTCCATCATTATTTGGTGTAAATACATTTGGCAAACTATAATCAGGACAATTTTCCTTACAAACAATATTACTCGGCAGACTTTCATTTCCAATAGTATCTATAGCAGTGACATAATAACAACCCGCTAACGTAAAGACTAAATCATGGTTGTAGGTTGTATCTGTTGCTCCTGTGATCGTTTGAATGGCTGAAAATTGAGCATTTTCATTTTCGGCATAATAGACTCGATATTCAAATACATCGTTGGTATATTGACAAATTTCATTCGGATTCGACCAAGATAAATTATTAATAAAATCAACCGTCGCCGGATTGTCTAAATCACAATCATTGCTAACCGTCAAAACTGGCGGACAAGGCGGCACCGTATCAATCGGAATACCACAAACTTCTTGCGATAAATTCAGTAAGGGGTCAACAATCCCAGGGATGCTGTATGTACCGATACTTTGAATGTAATAACAGTATTCTTCACCATTCGTTAAGCTATCGTCTTCGTATCGTTGTTCCGTCACGGTCGCTGCTAAACTAAAACCTGGCTGCCCAGGAGCTTGACGATAAACTTCATATTGAGTATTATCCCAACCGACATTTTCCTCCCAAGTTAAAACATTTAATTGATCTGTTGAAAATACGCTAAGGAATACAGATGATGCTTCTCTTCCTGTTCCTAAAATACTACCGTTAGAGGTGAACTCTATTTCATAACTATAAGGCGAGCCTAAACTATTCAAGTTGTTACTAATGAATGTTGTATCAACGGCTTCCCAATAAGAATTAGCTGTAAAGGAAGCAATTTGAACTGGCATACCTGCATCAAAATCTGGTGATTGGTACAAGGTATATATGTATGGTGGTGGGTTTTGGATCGTATCCAAATCTTCTGCTACAGGTCTTGACCATCGGATTTCTATCTCTCCCGTGCTTACATCGGTCGCATCGACAGTGACATGTGTAATTAAGGGTAAATCTCGATTCAGCTGAGCACAGGCTTCTTCAGAAGGGATAGATTCTACGAAATTAGATGGAAAACCAGCGGTATTTAAATCCGCAAATTTCCCTAAAATTCGGTAACAATAAAACTTCGCACTTTCCACATCATTATCTAAATAATAATATCGTCCCGAACCATTTGGGTCAATTGTGGTCAAATCATCGGTAATTTTTATATAACCTCGACCTGCCAAACCAGTTTCACAAGTATCAATTACGAAAGGGTTGCTGCTTTCTCGTCGCCAAACAGAAAAACCTTCAAATCGTCCCAAGGCATCACAAGCATAGGGATTTTCCCAAGTGACGGTGACTGCACCTGAAGCGGCTGTCGCTTGTACATCTTCGGGAGGTGGACCGACAACCGTGATTCGTACAACATATAAATCAACGGCACCTGTTGAATCCTGAAAATTATCTTGTGCCTTAAACACAACTTGATACGGCTGTCGCCTAATGTGATCACAAGTCGTCACCCAAGAAAACTGACGAGTGACAATTGGTGTTTGATAATTTGGATTTCCTAAAAACTGTGCTGGACTTGTTGGTAATACAAAAGGGCCGCCCGTTGCTGACAATTGTACCAGTTGATTGGAGTCGGGGTCATCTGCTCGAACATTGAAAGTCACGGTTTCACCTGCAACTACACAAATATCTATTAAATCCTCAATTACCGGAGGACGATTATTTTCATCTAACACCGTGATTTGCATATCTCGAATGATTCGACTTATAATTTCGCCTGAACGCCATTCTAAGATTTCATAAGCCAAATTATATTCTCCTTCGATTTGAGGCGTAATCCAGATGTATTCTCCCGTAATCTCGTTGAAAGAATGGACCATTCCTGGATTTAACATGTGTGGAAACGTATAATTAGTAACAGGCGTAGCATTTGCTTGTAAAGGTGTAATCAAGCGATACGAAATACTATCGCCTTCTAAGTCAAAGGCATTTGGAGTATGAATATAAATTTGATTAATATAAGCCACATCAATTGGCGGCTGCAACATGATTGGCGAATTATTATAACCCTGAAAATTCGGATTTAAAATATCTAAAGTAGTCGCTAAATGAAATGGAACTTGGTCGGAGTTCGGTGGATTGACGTTCAAAACACCGGCATTTCGATTTGGATCAGTCATTGAAATCGTATATTCACCACGACCAGGATAGGTATGAACAGCAACATAAATATTGAATTTAATATCATTAGCTAATGGAACGCCGTTTCCGCCGCCATTTGTACGACCAACAAATTGTACATCGCCATCTCCCCAGTCAAACTCTAAACTATCTCTATCTGCCGGGACAGAACTCGTCTTTGTATAAGTTGTACAAGTCACCTCAAAAGTTAAATCGCCGATTTGGCGATAGGTGATTTCTCCCGCTCGATTGTGTGTTGCATTGGCTGCAATACTCAATAGAATAAATAATGATAGTCCGAGTGTTTTTGACAGTATCTTCATAGTTAACTGAATTATTTAATCATGATTTTGATGAATATATTTTTCAACGTAGCCATGACGTTGGGTATTAATATAAAATCTTCAATTTACACTAAAACGTCATAAACTCTAAAGCGTTTATAAAAAATTCGTTAGATTTTTTAATAATTTTTAAAAAAGTCCTGAAACAGCGTTTTCAGTTGAAGTCAGAATTGTTTTGGCGAGTAATGATTAACTGATTCTTTGAAAATCTTTGTGAAAGTTTCAAAAAAACGGTAGATAGTGACGTCATGTGTTTAAATGATTTTTTTACGCTTGCTAAAGTCACAAAAAAATTCAGAGAACCGATTATTTTTTTCATTACGATTTCGTTAAAACGAAAAAGTACAAGTGTTAGTTGCTTCAAAAAGTATTAGAACAGCGGTAAAGAGCGGAGTAATAATCTTGTAAGAGACAAAAAATAGCTTAAAGTTGCGTTTCTTCCCAAGAAATAGACCTTTATTATAATGATCTAATCTATTAATATTAACTCAACAAAACTTTAACATTTAGGAACTTTTTTATTTGGAAAAAGCCTTTACCTTTGCGGCCGTTTTGAAAGAAGGGGTTTAGAATTTAATTCTGAATGCTTGACTAAAAATGATTTAAAACCATATAATATTTTAAATTAAATATTTTTAACAAAATAATAGTGTGTAAAATGTATTGTTTTGGGTTAAAGAAAAGGCAATCGTTTTAGTACGAAAAACTATTATAAATAACAATAATAAAAACACGAAAGATAATTATGATGAGTTTATTTATTGCTGTATTTGGTTCTTTATTTTCAGTTGTTAATCCTATGGGTGCTGTTCCAGTTTTTTTGGCAATGACGCCTGATTACACACAACAAGAACGCAATCATGCTGCAAGGAATACCAGCATTTATTTTGTACTAATATTAACCGCCTTTTTCTTAGGTGGAAGTTCAATTTTAGGTTTTTTTGGCGTTAGTTTAGATGCTTTGCGCATCGCAGGCGGATTGATGATTTTGAGTTCGGGGTATGCCTTATCCTCTGGTAAATTTGCGGAAAGCAGAGCTGTGAACAAAAAAGTGAAGGAAGAAGCCTTGGAGAAAGAGGACATTTCGTTTGCACCGATGGCAATGCCTTTGTTATCGGGCCCTGGATCGATTTCATTATTGATTAGCATGTTTGCAGAACATCAAGAATGGGCCTCAAGAGGCGTGATTGCTGGCGTGATTGTATTCACAGGATTGACGGTATATTTTATTTTGAGGATTTCGCCTGCCTTGTTTAAATATTTTGGTGTCGCAGGAATTAAGGCAATTTCTCGTATCATGGGATTTATTGTTATGGCTTTAGGCGTGCAGTATGTCATCACAGGCGTGACTGGTTTGGTGACGTATTTAATGGCTTAGGTGAGTTTGAATCGAGAGCATAACACAAGCATAATTAATTGATATTAGGTAGTTTTAGGTTTTATGTTACCAATAGCTAATTCAAATATCGATCAATTATGCTTGTTCGTTTTTTAGCCGTCTTGAATTTTGTTTTGTTGCCTGTATTTGTTACTCAGAATTTCCCAAAAATTGATTTTACGTAGAAGAAAGCCCCAATTTTTTAGGAATGATCCATTAATTTATAAACTCAAAATCAATTGGTAATTTTTATTTAAGCATTAAATAAGTTTCAATAAATTGATTTTATTTTTTATATAAAAAATTGATTTTCAGTGAATAAAGCTGTTAGATTTTTTAAAAACGAAAGCTGCTACCCTGAAATACAAAGGGTCGATTCGTAATCAATTTCTCAAATTACTTCAACGCCAAAAATAATTCCTTACCTTTGCAGCGTTTTAAACCAGTTATTAACAATCAATTTTAAATAAAATTAAATTACACTGACCGCTTATTGAGTATCAACTACTTGATACATTAACAATTAATATTGATAACCATGTTAGAAGATCCTTACAGTTATGATTCGATACTATACCAAACAGCACGGCGAATTAGTCGAGTTGGAACGTTACGAATCTGCACACTGGGTCAATATCACTCCACCTTTTAATCAAGAAGAATTGGAGTATTTGGCACAGGAGTTAGATATTCCACTCGATTTCCTTACAGATTCCTTGGATATTGATGAGCGTTCTCGTTACGAACGAGAGGACGATGTTCGATTGATCGTACTTAACACACCGGTATTAAATAATGCAGATGAACTGAATTCAGCGATTTATATCACCGTTCCTATCGGTATCATCTTGGTCGGCGAGTTGATTATTACGATTACGGCTTTTGAAAATCCTATATTAAGTCGCTTTTTGAAAGGGAATATTCGAGGGTTTACACCTTTAGATGCGTCCTTATTTGTACTGCAAATTTTTGAGCAAAATGTTTATCGTTTTTTGACTTGTTTGAAAGATTTGAACCTAAAACGAAACCTTTTAGAGCAAGAATTATACGACTCGAGTCGAAATCGAGAACTACAAGAATTATTACGAATCGAAAAAAGTCTGGTTTATTTCGTGACTTCTTTGAGTGCAAATGAATTGATGAAAATGAAGATGCAACGTACTAATTTATTACAAGTAAAAGGAGATGAAGATAAGGAAGATTTATTTGCGGATATTATTATCGATAATTCGCAAGCATTGGAGATGGCCAATATTTATACCAATATTTTAAGTGGAACAATGGATGCTTTCGCTTCTATTATTTCAAACAATTTGAATATCGTCATGCAACGACTGACGTCGATTACAATTGTATTAATGGTACCAACTTTAATCGCCAGTTTCTTTGGAATGAATGTGCAAAATGGTTTAGAAGAAGAACCTTTTGCGATTTATTTAATCATAATTGTGTCTTTAATTTTATCAATTCTTGTAGCATGGGTTTTTAGGTCCAGAAGGATGTTTTAAGCTGTTAAATGTTGGTTTTCAAAAAGTTAGCCGTGTTTATCCACATTTTTATAAAAGTTATCCACAAAATAGCTATGTTTTGTGGATAACTTTTTTACATTGATAATCAACGGTTTATGTAATTTATCCACATTTTGTGGAAAACCACTTCTTTTTTTTCTTGTTAATTCGTCATAATTTAGACCTCAGTTATGAAATAAGATTCATTTAGTCTTTTTTATAACTTCGATTTGAGAAGAGCCTAAAATCTACACTTACAGGACTTTTGAATTATTAGCCATCATTAGTACTTAGAGCTTGTAGAAATCGCAGCAAACTTTTAGATAGCGTAATACATAGTTGACCGGACAGCCATTCTTATAGTGGTCGTCCTAAACTTATGCGTACTAAAAAAAGAAACATATTGTTTCGTTTTGTGGCGGTTCAATAAGAAAAATAAATTAAATTCACTTTTACATAAAGTATATATTAGTTTAAAATAAATCAATTAAATCATAAAAAATAACAAAAGAATGAGTGCAGTTATGGAACCAATGTTAAAGGAAAATCCTGGTCGTTTTGTACTTTTCCCTATTGAACACGACGCAATTTGGAAAATGTATAAGCAAGCGGAAGCGAGTTTTTGGACAGCGGAAGAGATTGATTTACAGCAAGATTTGACAGATTGGGAAAACCTAAATGATGGCGAAAGGCATTTCGTCAAGCATGTCTTAGCGTTTTTTGCAGCGAGTGATGGGATTGTCAATGAAAACTTGGTGTTAAATTTCATGCGTGAGGTACAAATTCCAGAAGCCCGTTGTTTTTATGGTTTTCAAGTAGCCATTGAAAATATTCATGCAGAGGTATATAGCTTGTTGATTGATACTTATATCAAAAAAGAGGAGGAAAAAACCTTCCTTTTTAATGCCATCGAAACCCTGGATTGTGTAAAGAAGAAAGCTGGCTGGGCAATGCGTTGGATTGATAATGCTCCGACTTTTGCTCACCGATTGATTGCTTTTGCAGCAGTAGAAGGTATCTTCTTCTCAGGTAGTTTCTGTTCAATTTTTTGGTTAAAAAAACGTGGTTTAATGCCAGGGTTGTCTTTTTCCAATGAGTTAATCAGCCGAGATGAAGGTTTGCATTGTGATTTTGCTTGTTTGTTGTATTCTATGTTAGAAAACAAGTTGGATCAATCAGAGGTACAGGCGATTATTACGGAAGCAGTTGAGTTTGAAAAAGAGTTTGTTTCAGATGCTTTACCAGTTTCATTAATCGGTATGAATGCCGAAATGATGTGCGAATATATCGAGTTTGTTGCTGATCGTTTGTTAAATTCATTGGGTAACGATAAAGTTTATGGAACGGCAAATCCTTTCCCGTGGATGGATTTAATTTCGTTACAAGGAAAAACTAATTTCTTTGAAAAACGTGTCGGTGATTATGCGAAAGCAGGAGTTATGGCGAAGCGTGAAGATCAAGTATTTTCATTGGATGAGGATTTTTAGTAATTAGTGATTAGTCACTTCATTTAACAATAAAAAAGTGTGCGTCAAATGATTGATAAATAGAATTATCCGTTTGCTAAGCTTTCAAAGTTTAGTAAGCGGTTAGTAAATACGATCAACCGTCTGTCGTGAACTCCCGAAGTTTCGGGATAAACTATTCAAAAATGCAAGTAATCAAAAGAAGTGGTATAAAAGAAGACGTGAGCTTCGATAAAATTACCGCAAGAATCAAAAAACTGGTCTATGGATTAGACCCGGATCATATCAATTATATCGAAATTTGTAAAAAAGTTATTCAAGGGTTGTACGATGGCGTGACGACTCAAGAACTGGATAATTTAGCAGCCGAAACCGCTGCTTCGATGGCAACGCAGCACCCTGACTATAACATCTTGGCGGCTCGTATTTCTATCTCGAATTTGCATAAAAGTACCAGTAAGTCATTTTCGGCTACGATTAAGAAATTGTACGATTATATTGATCCAAAAACAGGTCAACGTGCAAATTTAATCAGTGATGAAACGTATAAAATTATTAGAAAAAATAAATCAGTTTTAAACTCTGCTATCGTTTATGATAGAGATTTTAGCTTTGATTATTTTGGATTTAAGACTTTAGAACGAGCGTACTTATTGCGTTTGAACGGTCAAATTGTAGAGCGTCCGCAGCATATGATTATGCGTACTGCTGTTGGGATTCATGGCGAGGATATTGAGGCCGCTATCGAAACTTATAATTTGATTTCTGAAAAATGGTTCGTTCATGCTACTCCAACATTATTCAATGCTGGGACACCTCGACCACAGTTATCCAGCTGTTTCTTATTGTCAATGACAGATGATTCGATTCCGGGTATTTTTGAAACTTTGTCTCGTTGTGCAAAGATTTCACAATCTGCCGGTGGTATTGGTTTGAGCATTCACAATATACGTGCAAAAGGTAGTTACATCAAAGGAACAGGTGGCTATTCTAATGGTTTAGTACCGATGTTGCGTGTGTATAATGATACGGCTCGTTATGTTGATCAAGGAGGTGGAAAGCGTAAAGGCGCTTTCGCAATGTATCTTGAGCCTTGGCATGCTGACGTGATGGAATTCTTGGACTTAAAGAAAAATCATGGAAAGGAAGAACAACGTGCGAGAGATTTATTTTATGCGATGTGGATTCCAGATTTATTCATGCAGCGTGTGAAAGATGGCGGCGATTGGTCATTATTCTGCCCGAACGAATGCCCAAATTTACATGAAACTTATGGTGGAGAATTTGAAGCTCTGTACCATAAATATGAGCGTGAAGGCAAAGCACGTAAAACGATTAAGGCACAAGACCTTTGGTTTAAAATTTTAGAATCTCAAACCGAAACAGGTACACCTTATATGTTATACAAGGATGCGGCCAACAAAAAATCTAATCAAAAGAATTTAGGTACAATTAAGTCATCGAACTTGTGTACGGAGATTATGGAATATACTTCTCCTGACGAAGTTGCTGTTTGTAACTTAGCATCGATTTCTCTACCAAAATTCGTTAATAATAAGGAATTTGATTTCCAAAAGTTATATGAGATTACAAGAGTAGTGACTCGTAATTTGAATAAAATTATTGATGTCAATTACTACCCGATTGAAGAAGCGAAGAACTCAAATATGCGTCACCGACCGATTGGCATTGGTGTACAAGGTTTGGCAGATGCGTTTATGTTGATGCGCTATCCATTTGATAGTAAGGAAGCACGTAAATTGAACAGAGAGATTTTTGAAACGATGTATTTTGCATCAATGTCTGAATCTTGTGCGATTGCGGAAAAAGATGGAGCGTATTCTTCTTACGAAGGTTCTCCGGTTTCACAAGGAATTTTTCAATACGATATGTGGGGCGAAACACCTTCCGCACGTTGGGATTGGGACGCCTTGAAAGCCAAAGTCGCTCAATATGGTGTCCGTAATAGTTTGTTATTAGCACCTATGCCGACTGCTTCGACGTCGCAGATTTTAGGAAACAACGAATGTTTCGAGCCATACACGTCTAATATTTATTCTCGTCGTACCTTATCTGGTGAGTTCGTGGTGATTAATCGTCACTTATTCAAAGATTTAGTCGATTTAGGATTATGGAATGAAGATATGAAAGAACGTTTAATCGCTGCTAACGGTTCTGTTCAAAATATTGACGAAATTCCACAAGCTTTAAAAGATTTGTATAAAACGGTTTGGGAAATTTCTCAACGAGTGATTATTGACATGGCAGCGGATAGAGGAGCGTACATTTGTCAATCGCAGTCAATGAATTTATTTGTTGAAAGTCCAAACTTCAAGAAGTTAACGTCGATGCACTTTTATGCTTGGCAAAAAGGATTAAAAACAGGAATGTACTATTTGCGTAGTAAAGCAGCAGTCGATCCTATCAAGTTTACATTGAGCCAAAAACATCAGCGAAAATTTGAAGGAGCGAAAAAAGAAGCTGTTGCTGTTGTGGAGGAAGACGCTGCTGCTTGTCGCTTAGACGATCCTGATTGCTTGATGTGTGGGGCTTAACTTTTTATTTAACTTTTTTAAGGTCACGCCAGCTATTTATTTTTAATATTAAGGTCGGATACTTCGGTGTTCGACCTTTTGTTTTTTGAAAAATGGTATTAATTTGTAACCTTTCTGTGGTTATTTGTTGAGCATTTATAAGAATTGAGGATTTGAGTTGCTTGTAGAATTGTTCTTTCAAAATAGTTTGAGTAGTTTAAGCAGTTCGGAGGAACTACTTAAACTACAAAACTATATAATGAAATTATTGACATGTTTTCGGTCTATCTCCAATCTCTGAAGCTACCCAAAGTTCATTCAATAATTTTTCATAATAATCCAATAATAAATTTGTCATATTTAATTCGATTGATATACGACGATATTCGCCACCTTTTTCGGTTTTCGAGTGCTCATAAGCACCGATACTGATAGGGACTTCCATGAAATCCAATTGCTGTTTCACCGTCCAAGCCCTTGCGATGCCTAACTCCATATTATTTTGTAGGCGATTTTTAATCTCTCTTTCAGTCGTTTTATTATGTACTTCTTCATTAGTCAAATGACGGAAAGGTGTTCCTGCCGGAATATCCAGTGAGCGTTTGTAACTTGCTCCTCGAAACGGATTCCCGTCTGTATGTCCTTCGATATAAACGAAGAAATCTTCTTTACACCGCATGTTTGACTCACAATATTCTTGTAAAACTTTTGTATCGACCCAAGTCGAAATCTTTTGGTAATATTCTGGATCGCCCATTTTTGCTAAGTCGATATTTTGACACAGAAAAACTGTAATATTGTATTTCACGCCGATATTTCCAAGCGGATAATAGGAAACAGTTGTTTCGCAAGGCAAATCAGGGCCATTCAAATCACCATACATCCAACCTGCCGATAATGGTCCAAAACGTTCTCTTTCTTCGTTTGTTTTTTCACGAGCTTGTAGTACTAGTTCCCACCAGCGACAATCCCAAACTTTGATGCGTAAACGAGTCAACGCACAATCAGTTTCTTTGTCTAATTTGACGTTATGCTTTGTCATGTAGGCATCAATTGCATCTAACCACGGCTGACCATTGACGCAAGTCTCAAAATGTCCTTTGATAATATAAGATTGTACTTGCTGAATAGGATCACAATAAAAATAGGCTAAAGCATATTTTTCTAGAAGTGTGTCGCCATCAGCAATGTAGGATTTCCAAAGCTTTCTAAAAGTTGCTGCCTCTGCAACATATTTCGGAGCAAACTCCTTTAATTTTTCGACACGTTTCGATAATTCTGCACTTAATTCAGGCTCAAAAGACGATTCGATTTCCTCAATTTTTTCCACCATCGCTACGCCTTCGCTACAAATATTGACTAAACCATTCATTGTATATGCTTTGATAATATCGGCTTTATCACAATATTCATAACCAAAATCAATCGATAATAAAGTATCTTTTTCTAAAAATTCTGCCCAGGATTTATCTAATATTTTTTTGTTATCGTCAATTTTATTAACCGTTTTCTTTAAGTTTTCTAACTTTTCTAAAGTGACTTTCGTCAAATCAGGATTGTACTCCGCTTGTATCCCGGCGATTTTACCCAGCATTTCTTTTCCAAGTGTACAAACGTTGATTGTCCCATTCATAATGTAAGAGCGAATTTGTGCCTCTTTCTCACAATAAATCAAGTCAAAATCAATCAGTTCATCTAAATTATCGTTTGGTACGAATTGCTTCCAGATCTTGTTTAGCGTAGATAAATCACCCGTGTAGTTCGCCACCTCACTTTCTAACCAAGTAATTTTTTCAGCTAATTCGGTCGGCACATCATGCGTGTTAATCTCTTGTAATGCTTGAATCTTTTTCAACATTCTCGCCCCATTTTTACAAACATCTTGTGCAGCAATCAGCATATAGGCTTTCATAGACGGAATGGGATAACAGTCAATCTCTGGCAATTCTTCCTCAAAACCTTCGGAAATATCTGTTTTGATGTACGCCGCCCAAGATTTATCCAAAATTTTTAAGGCTTTAAAAACCTGACGCATTTCTTCTACTTTCGGGCCAAGACCTTTTACATCTTCGATTTTTAAAGAGGTTTTATCGACGATTTTTAACGTATAATTTTCAAAACGCTCTCGTGCCTTATCCGTTTTTCCTTGACAATAATAGGTGTGTGCCTGCATGTAAGAAAACTTCGCCAGAGTTCCTTTTTCACAAACTCGAATTGCCAAGGGTACGTCGTCCAGTTCTTCCTCTGTGACCGAACCATTGAGTAAAAAGTTTTTCCAAATACCATCGGCTTCGACAGCAGCTTGTATTTTGGCTTCCAAGTCATCATGACGAGCTTTGAAGCCAGGAATTGTTTCATAAACCGTCGCCCCTGTTTGCTGAATATTTCTCATCAGTTCTTTGGCCTTCGCAATATTGCCTTCACAAAATCGAGAGTTAGCATACATCAAGTTGTATTTGACATAATTTTTTGACTCTTCCTTTGCAGGTTGTGGCAAATTACTAATATTGGAAGTTTTACTTTCTTTCAGAAACTCCTGCCAAGTTTCTTCGAAATTTACGATTTGTCCATTTGCTGTTGGTAGTAAAAAACCAACAAGCAGTAAAGTGAGTACTGCTAATCTAAAGTTCATATTTTTTAGTTTTGATAATTTAAATTACAAGGTATAACTTTTTTAAAAGTCTTAAAAATCGTAGGGCCTTGTCTTTAATTGATAAATAATAGTTTAACTTAAATTTATATTCTATGTTTTTTGGTTTTCTCAAAAATATTTTGTAATCTATGTGACTGTATTATTTCAATAACATTCCATTTTTGATAAATTACAAGTCATTGTTTATCAAAAAAATAACTATAAATACTTTATAGTTGTTTTAATAATCGTGACACAAGTTTTTTATCTTTTTAAAAATTTTTTATCACAAAAATAGATATATGCGAGCATTAATCATTACGAATTCTATCACACGCAGAGATGAACAATCCTTGAATAGCTATTTGAATGAAATTTCAAAGTTCGAGGTTTTATCTCCCGAAGAAGAACACGCTCTTTTTCAAAAAATCAGAACCGGAGATAAAAATGCGTTCACGAAAATAGTCAATCATAATTTGAGATTCGTAGTTTCAGTCGCAAAACAATATCAAAATCTTGGAATGTGGCTCGGTGACTTGGTCAATGAAGGTAATCTTGGACTTATCAAAGCCGCTCAAAGATTTGATGAAACCCGTGGTTTTAAGTTCATTTCCTATGCAGTCTGGTGGATTCGTCAATCCATTTTACAAGCTCTGAACGTCAAAGGTCGTAATATAAGGTTACCCTTGAATTTAGTCGGTAATATGTCGAAAGTAAATGCGGCAATTATAACTTTTTTGCAAATAAATGAAAGAATACCAACGAATGAAGAGCTGGTTGAACAAACAGAGTTGTCTCGAAAAGTCGTTGATAAATGTGTCAAACATTACAAAAGAGTGCGTTCGCTTGACGCACCGATTAACGATGATTCTACCGCATCAATGGCGACACTAATGGTAGATAAGAATACGCCGTCGCCATCAAATGAATTAGAAAAAGAATCGTTAAAAATAGAAGTGAATACGCTGTTAGATAGCCTTTCTGAACGACAAAATATGGTACTTAAAATGTATTTTGGCATCGGTCGAAAACACGCTTTATCATTAGACGATATTAGTCAATACATGGGACTGACAAGAGAGCGGGTCCGCCAAATTAAAGATAAAGGCATTCGTTCGCTTCGTCGAAAAACGGAACAACATAAAATTACGTTTGCCTTGAATTAAAATTTAGTGTTTAATGAGTGTTGTCATTCAGTAATAAACTCAAGTTACGTGAGGTTATTTCAAAAGCCGAAAAATTAAATTAGTTAGATTAAAAAATTACGTATAAATTATTGATTTACAATGGAATCGACTTCGATAAAATTTAATTAAGGTTTAAAAAATTAGTAAACTTATGTTGAGTTTCGATTTTTGAAATAACCGAAAAGTAGCCGAAAGGCTACTTTTTTTGTTGGTGTTCTAAGCGGTTATAAAAATTCGATTATTTTTGTATTTTTTCGGAAAATCATCAGTCGTGGATTTTATTAGCATTAAGCATATCGCTTATACCTTTGGTTCTTATGAACTCAGTTATATCGAACTTATAGGTACCGTTTTTGGGTTATTAGCCGTTTATTGGGCTTCTCGAGAAAATATATGGACTTGGCCAGCGAGTTTGATTAACGTTACGGCATTTTTTATCCTTTTTTATCAAATTAACTTGTATGCAGACATGTTCCTGCAAATTTATTTTCTTATTGTTTCTATCTACGGTTGGTACAATTGGCTGCAGCCAAAAAATAAGGAAGACGCGCTATTACCGATTAGTCGGATGACACAAAAAGAGCTATTTATTCATGCTTTTTTATTAGTAATCGGCACAATCGGAATTGGCTATTTGATGAGTCAAATTCATTTATGGTTTCCGAGTACTTTTACCGAGCCTGCTGCTTTTCCTTACCCTGATGCGTTCACGACGACAGCAAGTATTTTAGCGATGATATTATTATCACAGAAGAAAATCGAAAACTGGCTACTTTGGATTGCAGTTGATGTTGTAGCGGTTTATTTGTATTACTTGAAAGATATATTATTCGTGTCCGTTGAGTATGTAATCTTCTTGATTATATGTATATTTGGCTATATCAATTGGAGGAAGACGTTGGGCGTACAGATAACTGAGGAATACTACGAAATATAATAACAACGATGAAGAGAGGGCTTGTTTTCGGTAAGTTTTTACCATTTCATAAAGGGCATAAGGCGTTAATAGGATTTGCACTAAAATATTGTGATGAACTCGTTGTATTAGTTTGTGGAAGCGATAAAGAACATATAAAAACAGCGACTCGTGTAGATTGGATAAAAGATACTTTCAAAAAAAATAAACGAATCATCGTTCAAGGGTTCGATTACAAAGAGTCAGAACTACCAAATACGTCTGAATCTTCTCGTATCGTCTCCCAGCTTTGGGCTTCAAAGTTTAGAGAAATTCTGCCTTACTGTGATGTCTTAGTCACTTCTGAAAAATATGGAAAATATGTTGCTGAATATTTAGATATTAAGCACATTCCGTATGACGAAAACCGCCGCAAACATAATATTTCTTCTTCTATGATTCGTCGAGATGTTATTGGTAATTGGAAATATATTGCAAAAGCCGCAAGACCTTATTTTCAAAAAAAAGTCGTTATTTTAGGGACAGAATCAACGGGGAAATCGACACTTTGTAACACACTTTCTCATTATTTTGGAGCAAATTTAGTCACCGAAGCAGGGCGAGAAATTGTAGAAAATTCCAATGAATTTACACAAAAACAACTATATAAAATTATACAAGAACACACGAATCAAATCAAAGAAGCACACAAAGATGCTAAACCGATTATGATAATGGACACCGATATTCATATTACACAATCGTATTCAAAATATGCTTTTGGCGAATATATGGATATTGACAAATCCATATATAAGCTACACCATGCAGATTTGTACATCTATTTGAGCAATGATGTACCGTTTGTGCAAGATGGCACTCGTATGAACCTCGATATGCGAAACGCTTTAGATAAATCTCATCGTCAAACCTTAAAGGATTTTCATATTCATTATCATGAAATAAAAGGTGGAAAATATGGTGAACGATTCAATAAAGCCGTGAAAATGATTGAGGCATTGATGAAATAGTGTTCAAATGTTTTCTAACACTCGAACATTCAAATAATCAAACTTCAAGCTGTTTAACCGTATTCACTTTTCCGCTCTCCGAAAGCATAATTGCAATACCTTTTGTCCCCTCAAATTGTGCCATGATTAAAATCATAATGACGGTAATCGGTACGCTTAGCAACATACCGATAATGCCCCAGATTGCTCCCCAAAGAACTAAGGCAACAATTACAACGAAAGGGCTGATATTCAAAGAGTTACCCATGACTTTTGGCTCAACAAAGTTTCCAACAATCACTTGAATAATACCGACGGCTATTAAAACCCAAACACCTGACATAATATCACCATTTTGTAGCATGGCAACTATCGTTGGAAAAGCAGTCGCAATCAATGAGCCGATACTCGGAATGTAATTGAGCAAGAAAATCAGAATCCCCCAAAGTACGGGTGCATCAACTCCCAAAAACAGTAGAACAAGATAACTACAAAAACCTGTAATTAAACTGACAATTGTTTTTAGTGACAGGTATTCAGTGAATAACACATCAATTTGTCGTACGATTTCATTGACTTGTAAAAAACGTTCTTCTTTATCGAATAAGGAGCGGAATTTTTTACGAAAAATAGATTCTTCTAACAATAAAAAAATGCAATACAAGGTGATCATAAAACCATCGGCTAATACGACAGATAAGCCATTAAAAATAGGTTGGATTAACACGGTGAAATCAAACGTACCAAAGTATTTTTCTAATTGTTCAATAAGGTTATAATTGTATTTTTCTAATACAACTTCATTAATTTTATAAATATTAGCCTGGTACGTTGGTAGTTTTGTAGAAAACTGCCCGATACCCGAAACAATCATATTTGATAAAAGACTTAAAACTAAAAATATTGTACCGAAAGATAATGTATTCAAAACCCAAACCGGAAAGTATTTTTCTACAAAATTAATTTTTGTGAAAAGGTCTCGTAATCCACGAATTATATCCCAGATTAAAAATGCCAAAACTAAAGGAATCAAGTAGCTTTGTGATATGTATAAGACATACGTAATCAAAGTAATCAAAACTACTATATAAGTTGCACGTTGTAATCTCATGGTTTTATTATTCGTTGCTAAATTGATACAGCGAAGTTATCAAATTTTTAATGATACTTTTAGTGAAAAAGAGAATGTTTAAATTAATTTTGGAACAAATTTAATAAATGAAAAAGAAAGATATAAACTTGATAATGGCAGCTGTTGCCGTTTTGGTAATGCTCAAAACGATGATTAATCGGGCTTTTGATGATTATGACGAAGATTATGACGAAGATGAGAATGAAGATTATGACGAGAATGAACCATATCGAGTTTCTGATGAGGAATATGAGTATTTTAATGAAATCTTAGAATCGGTTGATTTAGAAAATTTAACAGAAGATACTTTAGAAGAGTTTGATTTGAATCAACTTTTACAAAGTTTCAGCGATAGCTTAGAGTTTAAATTGGCGATTATGAAAAACTCCAAAATCTTAAAAGAAATGGTGATGAAGAGAAAGGAGGTTATTGATGAGGAAGGAGAGGCAATAAGTGATATTTAAAGTAATCTTATAACTATATTTGAATACTTTCGTTACGAAATTGAAGAGGGATTTTTACAAAACCCCTCTTCAGTAACCTTAGTTTCTACAATGACACTGACTCGGCATAAAGCCATTCGTACTCTGATGCCAAGGAAAATTTTGACTATACTTATCTGATTCCCAATAAAATTTAGTCCGTTTTACATCATAATTCCCGATTTCATTCATTGTTGCCGCATCGTATAGACGACCGTTTATCATCGTGTAACGCACAAATTCTGTATTCAAAATATTATCCAAAGGATTTTTATCTAAAACAATTAGATCCGCCAATTTGCCTTCTTCTAACGAACCGATTTGACTATCCATTCCGATATAGTTTGCACCGTTCAAAGTCGCTGCACGTAAGGCTTCTAAGTTGGTCATGCCGCCTTGTTGCAACATCCAAAGCTCCCAGTGAGCACCTAAACCTTGAAGCTGTCCGTGCGCGCCAAGATTGACTTTTACACCTGCATCGGTTAGTTTTTTGCAAGATTGCGAAGTCAAAATATGACCGTTGTCATATTCTTCTTGTGGCAACATCATGCGATGACGAGAACGACTATCAACAACG
>Ga0075467_10000494_pt1 | contig 31391 bp, 27 predicted proteins | sample DEB08_DNA_9_FD_75067 | JGI IMG/M metagenome (GOLD analysis project Ga0075467, IMG submission 75067) | Aqueous microbial communities from the Delaware River and Bay under freshwater to marine salinity gradient to study organic matter... | ecosystem: Environmental > Aquatic > Marine > Coastal ... | reverse complement strand
CCAGGCCTGGTATGCAGTAGCAAGCATCTGTGTACCCCTTAGCTTGCCCTCGAGACTGTGACCGGCGATATGGGGCGTTGCCAGTGCCACTCTGTCGAGCAGCTTGAGGTTAATCCTGGGTTCATGCTCCCAGACATCCAGTGCCACTCTCAGGGCCGACCCGGACTGCAAGCGAGCCAGCAGTGCCAGATTATCGATTACCGCACCGCGGCCAGCGTTGATCAGCAAGGTCGATTCGTCAAGTTGCGAGAGCACATCAGCATTGAATAAATGCTCTGTTGGGTGGGAGCCTGATTGGGTCAAGGGAGTATGCAGGCAGATAACCTGGGCATCTAGTACGGCCTTGAAATCAACTCGATTGACGCTGCTATCTGCGCCGAGGAATGGATCGTAGACACGGCAGTGAACACCGAGATTGGTCAGGCTGCGGTAGAGGCGACTGCCGACATTACCGCAACCGACAATAGCCACCGTACTCTGCAGCCAGTTGGGCTGCAGACGACTCAAGACGGATAAATCGTACTGCACGACAGCGTCCGCATTACAGCCCGGCGCGTGCGCAAAGCCTATACCTTGCGATTTCAGGTAGGCCTGATCGACATGGTCTGTGCCGATGGTGGCAGAGCCGACAAAGGCGACTGACGAACCGTCCAATAATGACTGATTTACCTCGGTTATCGATCGCACCAGCAATAGATCAGCGTCGGCGACATCGGCCGCCGTGATGGTGCGACCGGGGAGATAGGTAATGGTGCCGAGCTCAGCAAAGAAGTGGTCTACCATCGGCATATTTTGATCAGCGACTATTTTCAAACAACTGCCCTTTCGTTTTCCCGCAACCGTTACCGGACTCTTTACCAACTCTCTACCAACTCGCTGCGTTGTGCCGCGCACGCAACGAATGTGCGCGCTGGCTAAAGCTATTGCCAAAGCCCATCTCGTCACAAAATAGCTCGAAGGCCTGTGCATGAACTCCCTGCCATGCTATCTGATCCAACTCTGGCGCCGCGTCGATATCACTGACAATGGTGGTCAGTTGGCGAGCCAACAATAACTGTTCACGGTGCATGGTCACTTTATCGGCTAGCTTTGCGGCACCGCGAATCGGCAAATCCTGGAGTTGGTCTAGATGCTCCAGTATCGCATCTATATCCGGAAAATGGAGCAGTAACTGCCGCGCGGTTTTCGCACCAACGCCGGGAATGCCGGTGATATTATCACTACTGTCTCCGGTCAAGGCTAAAAAGTCAGCCATCTGCTGACAGCCGAGCTGGAGATCCTTTTCCACTTGACGCTGAGTTTTCGGTGGCGCCTTGCCAAAATCCCAGTAGAGATCGTCAGCTTCGATAATCTGCGTGAGATCCTTGTCACGAGTGATGACTACGGGCTGTGCCTTGGCATTGCGGGTCTTTTTCGCTACCGCGCCAATCAGGTCATCGGCCTCGTAGATTGTTGAGGCCATTTCTGTAATACCCAGCACCCGGCACAGCTGTCGACAGGCATTTAATTGAAATGCCAAAGCTTCGTCAGGAAGCTCGCGATTGGCTTTGTAATCTGGGCACAATTGATGCCGAAAGCCGCTGCCAAGACTTTCATCAAAAGCACAGAAGAGATAATTTGGCTGCTTATTGCGCAACAGTTCAAGCAGAAACCCAGTAAAACCATATACCGCGTTGGTTGGATAACCTGAGTCCAGGGAATGCCAGTTATCTGGCAACGTAAAGTAACTGCGAAAAATATAGATTGATGAATCAATAAGGTAGGCTTGCATAGCTGTCTCGTTGCGCTCCTGCGTGGTTTTAATCATGACCATAGTCGCAGTGATTTTAACCAGATTAACGTAATTTATCTAACTGATAATGATCTTGGCAGAAGACATCAGAACAACCAAACCGGCTTGCCAAGACCTCAATAAATTGCTGCCCCCTTGAGGGTAAACCGTCCCCAGAACACCAATGTTGCAACTGCTCGACCACGCGGTTTGCAAATTCTGGACTTGATCCCAGACCCGACGCGAGATTGTCGGTACTGATCAAGAACGGCTGCCTACAGGCCACTGAGAACATCCATTCAAGTGCCTGAGGTTTGACCTCAGCCAGCTCGAACAACTGCTGTTGCTGCGGTGATCGACCGTCTGGATGGTACCAATAACCAAAGTCCATTTGCGCTCTTCGCTGATCACCCGCGATACACCAGTGCGCAGCTTCATGCAGCGCGCTGGATAAATAATCATGCCGAAAATAGAGCCGGTGATAGGCGCAGAGGGGATCCAACTCTGATTCATCTGCTGCAATCCCAGCTGGGATGTAGATTGGCTCAGCCGCACCACCCAGCAGGCGTGTGTTGAAGCGATCAAAAAACAGATCATCAAAAAGTCGAATAATACTCGCTAACCGCGTTTCCTCAGCCAACATGGAAAATTGATTACCTCCTGCGCCTAAAATGTGCCACACTAAATCATGTGGGTGTTTCATCTGTTGAGCACAAAGTGTTGTGCTTTGAAAAATTCTGGAGTACTTTATATAGTGTGTCTCGCGTTTCCTGCCAACCCCGTTAAGGAGATGTACCAATGAGTAAAACCATTGATTCCAAGCCCGGTTCAAAGGCTAACCCCAAATCTAAATCTCAGCGCAACGACAATGTGATTGATATTTTCACGCGCAAACCCCTCTCTGAAAGTCTCGACAATAAATTAATCCGCATTGCCCCCGAACTCGATGGATTGGAGATGCTCTATTCTAACTCGGAAAATGAGGACAAGCTGTTTTCCATTAAAATTCTCGCCTGGGGTTTACGCTCCAGCGGTGAGGTCGTTGGACTGGTTCCCTGGCTCAGTGAGCTGGTTGCTTGCGATGAGATCAACGACCCCTTAAATGGCCAGTGGCAGGGCTATTATGATGAGGGGGTCGATGAACTTTTTTACAGTGCTCCGCTACATAAGATTGTCGAGCTGGAAACAGCAGCAGATTACTATGAGTATCAATGTGATTCGGCGCGCGAAATTATTCAGGAGATTCCCGACACTATTGGCACCCATGCGGTGTTGTCGGCGGACAAATTTAAGAGCATCACACTCAAGGAAGTGGTTAGCTGGAGACTGCATCAGGACGGCTCGGTCAGCGGTATGTTAATCGACGACAGTAAGATTTTTAACACACCGGTCTTACCCGGCGATGAGTGTCTTTTTGAAAGTGATCAATGTGCAGACTTTCGCTATTATTTTCAGCACCACATTGCCAATAAGATTAAGTCCAAGGATCCAGATGCCCTAGCCGCGATATCAATGCTGGTGGAGAGTTAGCTGACCCTCCCGACTGTATAGGGATAAGATAAAAAGTTGTCTATAAAAAAGCCGCCGAATAAAAGCAGTCGGCGGCTTTTTTATGCATCCAAATCTCAGTCCGGAGAGCCGTAGGACATCAGACGATCGAAGCGTCTTTCGAGTAATTCATCAATTGGGACCGCAGCTAGCTCATCGAGCTGGCGGCTAAGGCTGCCCTTCAACGTGGCACACATCGCATCGATATCCCGGTGCGCTCCGCCCATGGGTTCTGGTATGGTTTCATCGACTATACCCAACTTCTCCAGGTTGTCTGAGGTAACGCCCATGGCTTCTGCTGCCAGTGAGGCTTTATCACTGGTTTTCCAAATGATATTGGCACAGCCCTCAGGCGAAATCACAAAATAGGTGCTGTATTGCAGCATATTGGTTTTATCACCCACGCCGATTGCCAGTGCACCACCGGAGCTACCCTCGCCGATTACCGTACAAATAATCGGTGTCTTCAAGCGCGACATGACCGCCAGATTGCGCGCAATGGCCTCAGAGATATTGCGCTCTTCGGAGTCGATACCCGGATAGGCTCCAGGCGTGTCGATAAGTGTCAATACTGGCAACTTAAAGCGCTCGGCGGTTTCCATCAAACGCAGGGCTTTGCGGTAGCCTTCGGGTTTGGGCATGCCGAAGTTACGCATCACTTTGTCATTGACACCGCGTCCCTTTTCTTCACCGATCACCATCACCGGCTGACCGTTTAAGCGCGCGACACCGCCAACAATGGCATTGTCATCGCCAAAATGACGATCACCATGCATCTCTTCCCAGTCGGTAAAGATGCGGGTGATGTAATCGAGAGCATAGGGACGATGAGGATGACGTGCTACCTGCACAACCTGCCAGGGGGTCAATTTAGAGTAGATACCCTCAGTCAACTTTTGCGATTTGTTGCGCAACTTGCTGACTTCGTCGGCAATATTCAGATCATTGTCATTGCCAACAAGCTGCAGTTCTTCGATCTTAGCTTCGAGCTCAGCGATGGGTTGTTCAAAAGAGAGATAATTTAAATTCATAGGGACGGAAGTCTCATGTCTTGGCAGAGTACGGTGACTTGACGGCATTCTACCACTTAAAAAAATCTACGCTAGGTGGAGTCTTTTAATCGTAGTGTAAAGTGACGTTATTTTTACCAAATTCTTCGCGTAAACGTGCAATTAGCTCATCGCGGGGCTGCACTCGCCATTGGCTGCCGAGCTTTAGTTGTCCCCGCGCGCTAGCGGCCGCGTAGTCAATTTTCAGCGCACAGTTGCCATCTCGATAACTGTCCAGATGACTGTGCAGACGATCTGCCCACTGGCCGTCAGCAGATTCACTCTCGAGGCTTACCGAGAGATGCTTAATCTTACTGCAGCGCGCCTCATAGATAGACTGGATCGATTCGGCAAGCATTTTAAGGCCACCGGTAAAACTGTCCTCTGAAACAGCACCTTGAACCACTATCAGCGCATCTTTGACCAGTATTTCTCGATACACATTAAATTTCTCAGCGAACACGGACAACTCAAGACGACCACTCTTGTCATCGAGCGTGACAAAGGCAAAGTTCTCGCCGCGCTTATTTTTCATCACGCGCATGGCGATCACCATGCCGGATACGGTACTGCTTTCCTTGCCGGGGCGGAGTGCTGAGATGCGATTGGGGTGCATGCGCGACAGTTCGTCGGCGTATTCATCGATAGGGTGTCCGGTCAAATAGAGGCCCAGCGTGTCGCGTTCACCATTGAGCCGCTCTCTCATCGACAGTGTTCGGGCGGCACCATAACTGCTGTAATTGATGTCTGCCGCACTCTCAACGATTGAGTCGCCAAACAGATCGCCCATGCCACTGCTGGTGTTGCGCGCATGCTGTTCAGCAAGCTTGACCGCTTCATCCATCGCTGCGAGCATCACCGCGCGACGATAGCCAATCTCACCCTCTGGGCCAATTTCATCAAAAGCACCGCTGCGAATCATCGCTTCAATAGCGCGCTTATTGACTTTGCGACCGTCGACACGGGCACAAAAGTCGAATAGATCTTTGAATGCTCCGCCCTCATTCCGCGCGGCGAGGATATTTTCCACAGGACCCTCACCGAGCCCTTTGATCGCACCCAAGCCATAGATCACGCGGTTTTGCTTGTCGACACTGAACTGGAACTGGCCGTGATTGACATCTGGTGGCAGCAACTGCAGATTCATTGCTCGGCACTCGTCAATAAACGTCACCACTTTATCGGTCTTATCCATATCCGACGAAATAGTTGCGGCCATAAATTGTGCGGGGTAATGCTGTTTTAGCCAAGCGGTCTGATAGGCAACCAGCGCATAGGCCGCCGAGTGCGATTTGTTGAAGCCATAGCCGGCAAATTTTTCCATAAGGTCAAAGATATTTGACGCCAGCTCTTTGGCAAAACCCTTTTCAATGGCGCCCTGCATAAACAGATCGCGCTGTTTGGCCATTTCGTCGGCATTCTTTTTGCCCATGGCGCGACGCAATAGATCGGCGCCACCGAGCGTGTAGCCACCCATCTCCTGAGCGATCTGCATCACCTGCTCTTGATAGAGGATAATCCCATAGGTGGGCTCCAGAGCGGGTTTGAGGCAATCATGCTGGTACTGGGGATGCGGATAACTGACCTCCGCACGGCCCTTCTTGCGATTGATAAAGTCGTCGACCATGCCGGATTGCAGTGGTCCTGGGCGGAACAGCGCCACCAGTGCGACAATATCTTCAAAGCGGTCGGGACCCAGTTTGCGAATCAGTTCTTTCATCCCGCGCGACTCAAGCTGAAATACTGCGGTCGTTTCGGCGCGTTGCATCAACTCATAAGTCGGCTGATCGTCGAGCGGAATTTTCTCGATCTCAAGTAGTTCTTCGCCGACTGCACTGCGATCCGCATTAATCATGCGCACCGCCCAGTCAATAATGGTCAGCGTACGCAGCCCCAAAAAGTCGAACTTGACCAGACCGGCATCTTCCACATCGCTTTTATCAAACTGCGTCACAACACCGCCGCCGGCTTCATCGCAATAGATGGGAGAAAAGTCGGTAATCTTAGTCGGCGCTATTACCACACCACCAGCGTGCTTACCGCAGTTGCGCGAAATCCCTTCAAGCTGAAGAGCCATACCCCAGATTTCAGCCGCCTCATCATCGTCGGCTAAAAACTGTTTTAACCCCTCTTCCTGCTCAACGGCTTTCTCCAGCGTCATGCCCACTTCAAAGGGAATTAATTTGGATAATTTATCCGCCAGTCCATAGGACTTGCCCTGTACTCGCGCCACATCACGCACCACCGCTTTGGCCGCCATGGTGCCAAAGGTAACGATTTGCGACACCGCATCACGACCATATTGTTCCGCGACATAGGCGATGACCCGATCGCGTCCTTCCATACAAAAGTCAATATCGAAGTCCGGCATTGAGACACGTTCTGGGTTGAGAAAGCGTTCAAAAAGCAAGTCGTATTCAATCGGGTCAAGGTCAGTAATCTTAAGCGCATACGCCACCAATGAGCCGGCACCGGAACCGCGGCCCGGACCCACAGGTATGAGATTGGTTTTTGCCCAGCGAATAAAATCCATCACGATCAAAAAATAACCGGGGAAACCCATCTGAATAATAATATCCAGCTCAAACTTTAGTCTGTCTAGATAACGTGCACGTGTCTCTGGGAAATCATCGGCAGTGGGATCAAAGAGTACCTCGAGACGTTCCTGGAGGCCTTTCTCTGACTCACTAATAAAGAACTCATTGACTGTCATGCCCTCTGGGATCGGGTAATCAGGCAGAAAGTATTCCCCCAGGCGTAGCTCTAGTGAACAGCGCTTGGCGATCTCCACGCTGTTCTCCAGCGCTTCGGGTATATCGGCGAATAGTTCCACCATTTCGGCGGGAGTGCGCAAATACTGTTGCTCTGAATAGCGTCGTTCACGACGCGGATCATCAAGCGCCCGGCCCTCGTGAATACAGACCCGCGCTTCGTGGGCCTCAAACTCATCTTGAGTAATAAACCTAACGTCATTGGTCGCCACGACTGGGCAGTTGTGTTGGCTGGCCAACTCCACGGCGGCGTGCAGATAATCCTCTTCTTCAGGGCGCCCAGTGCGCTGCAGTTCAAGATAGAAACGATCACCAAACAGTGTCACAAACTCGTCGAGTGCTGTTGCGGCATCGGCCTGACGTCCAGAGACAAGGGCAACACCAATCTCACCGTTGCGGCCGCCAGACAGCGCAATCAATCCGCTACTGAATTCACCTAGCCATGACTTTTTAATATAGGGAACGCCCTGGCGCTGGCCCTGCTGATAAGCCTTGGAGATCAATTTGGTTAGATTGGCGTAGCCGAGTTGGTCTTTGACCAACAGCACCAGCTGGGTGGGACTGCCCTCTCCACTTTCGTCGAGAACGAGCAAGTCAGCGCCGAGAATGGGCTTTACTCCTGCTGCCTGGGCGGCCTTATAAAACTTTACCGCAGCAAAGAAATTATTGAAGTCGGTCAACGCGACCGCGGGCATGTCCTGTTCGGCAACAGCCTTGGCCAGAGGCTTTATTCTCACCAACCCATCGACTAATGAGTACTCGGAATGCAGCCGTAGATGAACAAATGATGGTGTAGTTATTAGACTTTCCCTTTACTTAACAGATGGCTGGCATCGACACCATAATGTGAGAGGCTATCACTCATTAAATCAAAAACAGTCCCGTCGTATTCAGGAATAGATTTGTCTGAACTAGCCACGGGCTCCACGCGATCGCCCCACTTAATAATACCTGCACCACAGGTCAGTCCGGCGCCAAAGGTTGCAGTAAGGATGGTCATGCCTGGCTTAACTCTACCCTCTTCCAAAGCATCGCATAAGGCGAGAGGGATAGAGGCTGCCGAGGTGTTGGCATACTTATCAATCGCGACAACTACTTTTTCCATTGGAAAATTGAGGCGCTTGGCGAGCGCTTGGATAATTCTAATATTCGCCTGATGCGGAATAAACAGATCTATGTCATCAGCGCTCAGACCTTGCTTGTCGAGCACAGCATTGATGTCATCTGTCATTCCCTTGACCGCGCTCTTAAAAATTTCCTGACCATCAAAATTCAGTGACACAAAAATATCATCCGTATGCAGTGCCGGCGACATACCCCAGCTTGGCAGGTGCAAGCACTCCCGGCTATCTGGGATACAGCTCATTTTCGCCGCCAATAAACCACTTTCCTGCTCGGCCGCTTCTATCACCACTGCGCCGGCACCATCGCCGAATAAAAAGCAGGACTCACGTTTTTGCCAATCCATCGCCAGCGACAGGCGCTCGGAGCCAATCACTAATGCTTTATTGATCGAGCCCGCTTTAATCATATCGGTGGCACTATTGAGACTATAAAACCAGCTGGTGCAGGCGGAGTTGAGGTCGAAGGCAGCCGCTTTTTTGGCGCCGAGTCTGTTTTTAATATAACTCGCCGTATTTGGGCAGATTTCTTCAGGGGTGGTTGAGCCCAGTATCACCAGATCAATATCATTCGCATCGACACCGGCTGCGGCTAACGCACGTTCTGCTGCCAGCCAGGCCATCTCGCCAGTGGAGACATGACTGTAGTGGCGCTGACGAATGCCCGAGCGTGAAAATATCCATTCATCACTGGTATCGACGATCTTTGCCATATCATCGTTAGTCATAAGCAGCGGCGGCGTATATTTCCCCCAGCCAGTTATCTGTGCGTATTTCACGGCAAACCCCTTACAAGGTTGTTTTTATAATGTAGTTTTAATCTCGTGAAAACAACTCGCCACACTCTTGCAGCAAGTCGCTTAGAGCCAGTCAGTATATCGACTTACGGCAGCGCAACCTAGTCAAAAAGAGCCGCCTGAGTCAGTTCAATTTGCTCGCGCACAGGAGCAAAGGATCTGCGATGAATGGGGGTTGCGCCCTTGCGCGCCAGGGCCTCGAGATGTTGCGGTGTACCATAGCCTTTATTCGCCGCAAACCCATAGCCCGGATAGGTGCTATCAAAGGCCTTCATTTCGGCGTCGCGAACCACTTTGGCTATAATCGATGCGGCACTGATCACCTCAACCCGGCCGTCGCCTTTGACAACCGCCTCGCCACGGTACTCCCACTGGGGTAGCCGATTGCCATCGACAGCCACGTAATCCGGCTGCTGACGTAGCCCCATTACCGCGCGGCGCATCGCCATTAGCGTCGCCTGTAGAATATTAAAACGATCAATTTCACTTACCGAGGCACGTGCGACACACCAGCATAGAGCACGGCTGGTGATATCTGCATAGAGATTTTCGCGCTGACGACTGGACAGTACCTTGGAATCTGCCAGCCCTTCGATAGCATGATTATCCGGCAAAATAACCGCTGCGGTGACCACGTCGCCAGCCAGTGGGCCGCGTCCGACTTCGTCAACACCGGCAAGCCACTGCACGCCGTGAGGAGGCTTCCAGGGCTTCACTGGTCAATCAACTGGGCAATAGCATCAGCCGCGCGATCACCAGACGGTAAATTTATCTGCTGGTAGAGTTCGTCAAAGCGCTGCTCAAGTAACGCGCGCGCGTCCTCATCCAGCGACTCGATAACCGCTGCGGTAAGCTTTTCAACCGTGGCATCATGCTGAATAAACTCAGGCACCAGCATCTCGCCGGCCAATAGATTGGGAATTGAGGCAAAGGGCGTTTTGATAAACGGTTTAAGCAGGCGGTAGGTCCACTCCCCAAGTCGATAGCTGACGACCATGGGTTTCTTCAGCAACATGGCCTCGAGCGCGGTGGTTCCGGAAGCCAGCAAGACAGTATCCGCCGCCTCCATTGCGACCAGAGACTGTTGTTCAATCAGTGTTACGGGTAAATCTGGCCGCTGTGCGATAAGCGCGCTTAACTGCCGGTGTCGGTCAGCGTTGGCCGCCGGAATAAGCAACTGAAGTTGCGGTAGGCTCTCACGCAAGCGACTGGCGACATTGAGGAAAAGTTCGCCCATCATCGCCACTTCGCCACCACGGCTGCCGGGCATAATGGTCACAACAGGGTTATCAGCGTCCAACCCAAGACTCTGACGCGCGACCCTGCTGTCCGGCGCTCGCGGAATTTGTCCGGCCAACGGGTGGCCGACAAAAGCAACTGGAACCCTGTGTTCTAGGTAAAAGGCTTCTTCAAACGGCAGTAGTGTGAGCATCAAATCGATACTGCGCTTGATGCCTTTTATGCGACCTTGGCGCCATGCCCACACCGATGGACTTACATAATGAACCGTTTTAACTCCCGAGTTATGCAATTGTTTGGCAATTCCAAGGTTGAAGTCCGGTGAGTCAATACCGATAAAGGCCGCCGGCTGACAGCGTTTGTAGCGCTGGACGATATCGCGGCGAATCGCCAACAGTTCCGGAAGACGCTTTAAGGGTTCGACAAAGCCCATCACTGACAAGCGCTCCATCGGATGATGGGAGACAAAACCTTCTACAAGCATCTTGGGCCCACCAATGCCTTCAAAACGGGCAGCGGGGAAAAGTTGTTTAAGGGCGCGAATCAAGTCTGCTCCCAAGGTGTCGCCGGAAGCCTCCCCTGCAACCATGGCAAAAACAGGTGCATTCGTGGAGCTGGTTAGTTTGCTGGGACTGCTATCGAGACTGTCGCGTTGGACACTCATGGCTTAGCGAATAATACCGCGGGTAGATTTTTCAATCGAACCTAAGAAAAGCTTAATGGCAGGGTCATCGCCGAGCTTGGCAATCGCCTCAATCGACTCCTCGAGCAGCAATCCACGCCGATAGAGTAACTTGTAGGCCTGATTGGCGAGTGAAATCTGATCTGCGCTAAAGCCCCTGCGCTTAAGCCCCTCGCGATTGATCGTACGCGGTTCGGCGGGACTGCCAAATGCGGTGATAAACGCAGGAACATCGTGATAGACAAAAGCCGCGGGGCCAACAAAGCAGTGGACACCGATATGAACATACTGATGCACCAGCGCATAGCCGGATAAAATCGCCCAATCGCCGACATAGACATGACCTGAAATGCTGGCATTGTTGACCATAATAACGTTATCACCAATCACACAGTCATGGCCAATATGGGCATAGGCCATCAACAAGTTATTGCTGCCAATCACCGTTTCACTCTGGTCTTGCACGGTGCCGCGGTGAATCGTCACGCCCTCTCGAATAACATTGTTGTCGCCGACAATCAGGCGGGTATCCTCGCCTTGATATTTAAGATCAGGGGTATCATCACCAATGGTGGAAAACTGATAGATTTTGTTGCCAGCGCCAATCTTAGTCGGGCCTTTGATCACCACATGGGATGCAATATCGCAGCCCTCGCCGATCTCGACACCTGCGCCAATCATCGTCCACGGCCCGATAGAGACGTTATCTGCTATCTTGGCGCTTGGGTCAATAACGGCACTTGGATGAATCACTAAACTTTGTCTCTATCCTGGTAGGCACACAGCAGCGTCGCTTCGCAGGCAAGCTTACCATTGACTGTGGCACGGGTTTGGAAGCGCCAGATATGACGTTTAACCGCAACAACTTGTGAGGCTAGCATCAACTGATCGCCTGGCACGACTGGCATTTTAAAGCGTACTTTATCGACACCGGCAAAGAGATATAGCTTACCGTCATCCGCCGTTGTATTAGTCGTCCTAAAGCCAAGAATACCGGAGGCCTGTGCTAAGGCTTCAATAATCATCACCCCGGGGAAAATAGGCGCACCGGGGAAATGACCGTTAAAAACATCTTCATTGCCGGTAATATTTTTGTAAGCAAGAATCCGCTCGCCCTCAATCAACTCGAGCACTCTATCGACTAACAGCAATGGATAGCGATGAGGTAACACCGCCATAATCTGGGTAATATCCATTGCGCCATTAGACGCATTTGCATGATCAGATATACTCTCGCTCATTATGCCTTCCATAAAAAATGTATTTTTTCTTGCCAGAGTTGCCTGCCAGTGACGCAGGCAAAAAAATCACTCTATCTCTGAATTATGTCTTTTTTTCCAACGTCTTTAGACGCCGGGCAATGCTATCAAGCTGTGTTATTCGCACCGCGTTTTTGCGCCAGTCGCGGCTTTTCATCAATGGTGTGCCAGATGAATAGGACCCCGGTTCGGTAATCGACTTAGTCACCAGTCCCCGCGCTGTCACTTGGACATTATCGCAAACATGCACATGCCCAACCACGCAGGCATCGCCAGCTAATATGCAGTTGTTGCCAAGTGTCGCACTACCAGCGAGGCCTGAATATGCGGCAAGCGCACAGTTGTCTCCGATAACAACATTGTGCGCAATTTGCACGTGGTTATCGATGATCACGCCATTGCCGATACGCGTATCGCCAAGTGCCCCTCGATCAACAGTGGTGCAGGCGCCAATTTCAACATTGTCACCAATATCGACACCACCGATTTGGTAAATTTTCTGCCACTTGCCAGACCCATCGGGGGCAAAGCCAAATCCATCCGCACCGATCACCGATCCGCTGTGGATAGTGACATGACGGCCAATCATTACGTCGTGATAAATTGACACATTGGGCGAAATTCGCGAGTCATCGCCGATATGAGAGCGCGCGCCTATATAGCTCCCCGCGCCCAGATAGCAACCCGAGCCAATAATCGCATGATCTTCCACCACCACGTTTGCTGCGATCACCACATCGGCGCCAATCGTTGCCGAATCAGCAATCACCGCGGAGCCATGGACGCTCGGAATCAGCGGTGGCGAGCGATCAAACCATTTTGAAATCTGTGCATAACCGAGGTAGGGGTTATCCAAAATAAGAACAGCGCCTTTAAATCGACCCGATTGCAGCTCGCCAGACACTGGATCCGACACACATTCCGGCAAGTGCTTAGCGGCTATAATCACCGCCGCCGCGTCACTTGAGCGCAGTTGGCTGGCGTATTTCTCATTAGCGAGAAAGGCCAGCTGCCCAGGGCCTGCATCCTGAAGTGTGCTGAGCCCTGTCACCCTCAACTCACCATCACCACACAACTCGGCACCGAGATGCGCCGCTATTTCAGCCAGCGAATAACCTGCACGCATCAATGATTATTGCGTCTTTTTGTTCAGACGATCAGCAACTTTAGCGGTCAAATTGCTTTCGGGCCCAGCCAACATTACCGCGTCAGCTCTAAGCAGAATTGTGACGCCCTCTTCCTGAACCACTTCTTGCAGTGACTCCTGCGCTTTGGGACCCAGTTCCTGCATGATTTTCTGCTGCAATTGCTGCTGCTCAGCCTGAATTTTTCGACCTGCTAACTCAGCGTCAGCTTTGGCGTATTCCATTTTCTTCTGATGGCCGAGTGCCTGTTCCTGGGACCAGGTAAGACGCTTGCTTTCAGCTTCCTTTGCCAATGACTGTAAATCCGCTGTCGAGCTTTCATATTTTGCTTTCAAGGCAACAAAGTCAGCACTGGTCTCAGCCTCTTTGAGCCTAGTTTGCGCGAGGTCAGAGCTAAATATCGCTCTAGCGATATCGACAACCGCAATTTTATCTTCAGCGAATGCCGTCATTGACATACTGCCCGCCACTCCCACTACAACCGCCAAAAATAATGCTTTTAAATTACGCAAAATAACTCTCCCTTAACTGATTAAAATTGATTACCCAGCGAGAACTGAAACACTTCCGTTTCATCGAACTCATTTGAATTTAATGGCTTGGCCACACTAAAGGTGATCGGACCAAACCCGCTCAACCATGTCGCACCCACCCCTACCGAATAGCGCAATTGTCCGGCATCCGGTTTGTAGCAATTGACCTGCGAATCGCCACATTTAGTGTTGAATATATTACCAGCGTCGACAAAGAATGTTGACTGCACTGAGCGCTGATCTTTCAGGAAAGGCAGTGGAAAAATAACTTCTGCGCCAAACTCTACCTGAACATTACCGCCGATTGGATCAGGATCATCATTAACGCCAGGAGCTGGCGTATCTTGGGGGCCCAATGTGTTGCGCTTGAAACCACGAACTGAACCAAAACCTCCACCGTAAAAATTCTTGAAGAAAGGCATCTGCGTGGTATCGCCGTAGGACTCACCATAGCCGATATCGGTTCTCAATTTGAGGGTCAAGCCACGAAATAACGGCCGTAAATGTTGCCCGGAGTACGTCACTTTATAGTACTCAAGACCGGAACCCGGCAGTGCGATATCGACACCTAGGCGCTGTGACGATCCTCGCGTTGCAAACACACCACGGTTGAGCGTCGATTTAATCCAGTTGACGTTGGCATTAATTACATCGAACTGCGAGCCATTGTCGGCGACAAAGTCAGCAATTTCTTTTGACGCAAATACACCGGTTTGCAGGTCGAGATTCTCATAGCCGAGACCAAAACCAATGCGCTGTACCTCGGACACTGGATAGCTCCAGTTGACCGCCGCACCATAGGTATTAGTCGAAAAACTCGCCACATTAATTCGATCATAATCGGTTTCACGGGCGAATAGACTGTAACCGACGCTGACACCGTCCACAGTAAAGTAGGGTTCGGTGTAACTGAAGTTAACCGAGGTCTGATAAGTACTTCGATTTAGACCGACGCCGACCTGTTTACCGGTACCGAGGAAGTTGTTTTCGCTCAGGTTTGCGCCGAGTATCAGGCCTGTCCCCTGGGCGTAACCAACACTGGCTCCCACCGAACCCGAGGGCTGCTCTTCGACGCTAAACACGACGTCTATTTGATCGTTGGTGCCGGCAACTGGGACATTCTCGACATTGACCTCTTTGAAATAACCGAGCCGCTCAAGGCGAACTTTCGACATCTCGATCAGCGCATTATTCGCCGAGCCGGCCTCCATTTGACGCATCTCACGACGCAACACTGCGTCGGCGGTTTTGGTATTGCCGCGAAACTCTATCCGCCGGACGTAGGCTCGCATACCTGGCTTGACTAGATAGGTTATTTTGGCAGTTTTGTCATCCTCATCGACATCAGGAAATCCCTCAACCTCGGCAAAGGTATAGCCTTCATTCCCCAAGCGTCGGGTAATGTACTCACTCGATGTGGTCATTAAGGTCTGCGAAAAGGTCATGCCCTCTCGCAGAATAATCATTGCCCGCACCTGCTCTTCTGGAATGACCAATTCACCCGCCAGCTCTACCTCATCAATAGTGTATACATCCCCCTCATCGATATTAATGGTGATATACACGGACTCTTTTTCGGGGCTGATAGAGACTTGCGTCGAAGTGACTTGGAACTGTAGATAGCCGCGATCCAGATACCACGATTCGAGGGTCTCAATATCACCTGAGAGCTTCTCTCTAGCATATTTATCATCGCTGGTGATCCAAGACAGCCAACCAGTGGTCTTCTGCTCAAATGACTCGAGCAGCTCGGCTTCACTAAATTGGCTATTACCAACTATGTTGATATGACGAATTTTGGCGACGTCGCCCTCGTCAATATCAATATTCACCGCAACGCGGTTGCGCGGTAACTGCTTAACTTCGGTTTTCACCAAAGCGCCATAGCGACCTTGAGCCACGTACTGTCGCTGCAGCTCTTGAGTCATGCCCTCAAGAATCACCTGACGAAATATCTGTCCTTCAGCGAGGCCGTTGTCGCGGAGGGCGTCGAGTAACTTGTCGGACTCGATGGCTTTGTTACCGTCGAGATTAATTTCCGTTACCGCAGGCCGTTCAACCAGACCAATGACTAAGACGCCATTTTCGCGCGCCATAACAACATCGGAAAAGTAACCGGTGCGAAACAGTGAGCGTGTCGCAGAACGAATAGTCGACTCATCGACCAGATCACCAACACTGACCGGCAAGGACGCGAAGACAGTACCAGCAGAAACCCGCTGTAAACCTTCGATACGAATATCATCAACTTGAAAGACCGCAGCGTAGGCTGAACTGGAGACGACAAAAAACGCGATCAAAAGGCCATTTAAGAGTTGCTTCATGTGATTATATAAATCCAATTTTTTAGTTGTCTTCTGACCGGTTTAAAAAGACCGCATCACGTCGTTATAGGTGGCAAACAACATCAATCCCATGAGCATAAAAAATCCAATTTTATACCCTACTAGCTGAACCCCATCCGAAACCGGCGAACCTTTAATGATCTCGACAAGATAGTAAACAATATGGCCGCCATCGAGAACTGGAATAGGCAATAGGTTCATCACGCCGAGCATTATACTGAGAATGGCGATGAAACGAATAAAATTGTCAAAACCGGATTTTGCCGAATCACCGGCTACCTTGGCGATAGTAATGGGACCACTAATATTTTTTGGCGAAAGGTCTCCCACAACCAACTTGGCAAGCGAATCGAGAACAAAGAAACTCGTCTCTTTGGTTTCTTCTATGGCTCGCAACACGGCACCAACCAAGCTGTAGTCTACATTGCGCAGCAGCTCTTGCGGATAACTTCCCTCTGACGAGAGTTGCACGCCGAGTTGACCGAGCTGCTTGCCGTCTCTTTCGACCAGCCGAGGAATCGCCTCAATGATCAGTTGCTGCCCTTCGTCGCGCTCGACAATTAGTTGCACCGCTACGCCTGCACTGCCGGAAATTGCTTGGATAAATTGCTCAACACTGAGCACATCTTGGCCATTGATCGTGACGACCCGATCACCATCTCGCAGCCCAGCGCTGAACCCGGCGCCATCCTCTGCGACAGTCACTAACTTGAGCTTATCGAGTTTATAGGGTGGGGTAATTCCCAGTTCGCGCAGAGGCGAAGGTTCCTGTGCATCGCGCAACCACTCGGTGACGGGCACAGACAGGTCGTACTGAATACTGGACTCGGGATAGGTTACGGTAAATGGAATATCTCCGCTGGTGCCAATATAGCCAAACAATTGACGCGATACCGCACTCCAAGTCGTGGTCGGGTGACCATTGACTGCGACGATCTCGCTTCCTGCCTCAAATCCGGACTGTTCAGCCAGAGAACCGCTGATAACAGAGCCGGCCACTGGCGCAATACCGCGCTCACCGGCGAGAAAGACAATCCAAAAGGCCACCACTGCGAGCAAGAAATTGGCCGCCGGGCCAGCAACAACAATCGCTAAACGCTGCCAGACACTTTTTTGACTAAACGCATGGGGAAGATCTTCTGCAGAGACATTGCCCTCGCGCTCATCGACCATTTTTACATAGCCGCCTAAAGGCAGGGCCGCCAAAACAAACTCAGTACCCTGGGCATCGTGCCAGCGCAGCAGCGGCGTGCCAAAACCAATTGAGAAACGTTGAACCTTAACCCCGCAGCGCCGCGCAACCCAGAAATGGCCGAATTCGTGGAAACTGACCAGAACACCCAATGCAATCATGGTGAAAAAGAGTGTCTGCAAAAGATCCATAAATTATTTCTCTAACCGTTTGATATAAGAACTACTGTACAGGCGAGCTGCGCTGTCGGACTGTTGGACCAACTCAAGTGATTCTGGTTCACTGAGGACCTGCCCATTTAATGTCTGCTCTACCACCTCGGCAATCTGAGTAAACTCAATACGCTGGTCAAGGAAGGCCTGTACAGCGACCTCATTGGCCGCATTGAGAATAGTCGCGGCATCCCCTCCCGCTCTGGCAGCGGCAGACGCGATCGCCAGACAGGGAAAGGCTTGCATATCGGGCTGCTCAAAGTCGAGTCGCGCAATATCAAACAGATCCAAATCCGCGACACCGGATTCAATCCTCTGCGGCCAAGCCAAAGCCTGCGCTATGGGTGTTCGCATATCCGGGTTACCCAGTTCAGCGAGCACAGATCCATCAGTATACTGCACCAATGAGTGCACGATGCTTTGCGGGTGCACCACAACCTCTACCGCCTGCGCCGGAACGGCAAATAACCAACAGGCCTCAATTAACTCCAGGCCCTTGTTCATCAGGGTGGCAGAATCCACCGAGATTTTGCGACCCATACTCCATTTCGGATGCGCGCAAGCCTGCTCTGGGCTGACGCTGCGCATTTGCTCCAGTGACCAGCCGCGAAAGGGGCCGCCAGAAGCCGAGAGTAATAACTTTTTGACACCACTACTAACCGCGCTGCTGTAATCTGTTGGCAGACACTGAAATATTGCATTGTGCTCACTGTCGATCGGCAGCAGAACACAACCGGACTCGGCCACCGCCTGCATAAACAGGCCCCCAGCCATCACCAGAGCCTCTTTGTTGGCGAGTAGTACTTTCTTGCCCGCCTGCACCGCCGCCAAGGTGGGGACTAGACCCGCAGCGCCGACAATAGCCGCCATTACTGTGTCTACGCTATCATCACTGGCTACCTGGCACAGAGCTTCAACGCCCCAGAGTACCTCAGTTGCACAGCCGCTCTCTGCCAGCAGGGCTTGCAAACTAGCCGCTGCAGCGGCGTCTGAAACAACGGCGTATTTCGGATTAAATTGCCGACACTGCAATGCCAATGCAGTAATCTGAGAGTGCGCAGTAAGGGCAAAGACGGAGTACTTATCAGCATGTCGCGCGATCACATCGAGCGTGCTCACCCCAATTGATCCGGTTGCCCCAAGTATGGTGATCGTCTGCATGGTTTAAAGCGGGCTCAATAGTAAAAACAGCAGGATAAAAAGTGGTAGCGCAGCCATTAGTCCATCAATTCGATCGAGCACACCGCCATGTCCAGGCAAAAGGTGACCACTATCTTTTACCCCGCTATGACGCTTGACCATGCTTTCAAAGAGATCACCCACCACCGAGTAGAGCGCGACAGGAATCACCAGTGCGACTAAAGCGGCCAATGGAATTGCAGAGGGCAATACCGGCGCAACCGCGGCAATGAGTCCACATTGCAGGATCATACCTCCGGCAAACCCTTCCCAGGTCTTACCGGGGCTGACAACTGGGGCCAACTTATGTTTGCCAAACAAATTTCCGGCCACATAGCCGCCAATATCAGCTAACGCGACAATCACAATAGCAAATAGCAGCAACCAGGGGCCGTGAGGCTGATGAATAATAAGTGCGATAGCAACCCACGTAAAACACAAAAGCACGATACCCAGCACAGCTAAGATCGGTTGCGGGGACCAAAGTATCGCGCTGGATGGATAGCCCTGAACCCAGAGAAAGATGATGGCCCAAAGTACCGATGCAGCCAGCGCCAGGTATTTGCCAAGCTGCATATCCAGCGTGCCAAACAGGTCGAGTGCCAACGCACTGATAGCCAGGCATAGGCCGAGACAAGCGAGATAAGCAATTTTTCTGCTGCGGGTTTTAATCGTCAGTAAATTGGCCCACTCCGACCCTGCCAGTAATACAACCGGGGCAATAACCAACGAAAAATTGAGCGGACTTAAATTTAATAAAAGCGCCAAAAGGCAGGCTAAAAGAACAACTGCGGTAATCACGCGTTGTTTAAACACGCGCTATCTCTCCCCGAGGAGCACCATCACTCTCAACAACGTTGTCGCTACGGAGACCAAACCTCCGCTGCCGTGAATAATATTCATCGATAGCTGTATTAAGTGCCGCGGGATCGAAATCAGGCCAGTAACAGTCGGCAAAATAGAGCTCTGTATAAGCCATCTGCCAGAGCAGGAAATTGCTGATACGCTGCTCACCAGCCGTTCGAATACAGAGATCAGGGTCGGGCAAGCCATTGGACTGTAAATGTTTCTGAACGGTAGCCTCGTTGATATCCCCCGGCCTCAAACGCCCCATTTGAACCTCAGAGGCAATCTTTTGGGCGGCATTCGCAATGTCCCAGCGTCCACCGTAGTCGACACACAGCACCAACGTAAATTTGCCACTCGCGGTGATTCCCTCAGCGTCGTCAATCAGGCGCTTGAGACGGTCGCTAAACTGGCTTCGGTTGCCGAGTACCCTGAGACGCACACCATCATCGCGCAAGGCCTTGGCTTCATTTTTAAGGTAGGAGGAGAAAAGTGACATCAAACCGCGCACCTCGAGTTCCGGACGCTTCCAGTTCTCACTACTAAACGCGAACAGAGTGACAACTTCTACGTTACGCTCTTTGGCGGCACGCAAAATATCGCGTATGCGCTCAACTCCGGCTTCATGGCCAGCAATACCGGAGAGGCCTCGCTGCTTTGCCCAACGGTTATTACCGTCCATAATCACCGCAATGTGTTTCAGCGGATGGGTATAACTCTCGGAAGTAGACTCAGGCATTATCGTCGTCACCTTGGAGATCAAATCTCCATAAGGTCCTTTTCTTTGGCCACTAGCGCCTCATCGATTCGCGCAATGTAGTGATCGGTGATTTTTTGAATCTCGTCCTGACCTTTGCGCTCTTCATCCTCACTGATGTCTTTATCCTTTAATAAACCTTTGAGGCTAGACAGCACATCACGACGAATATTACGCACTGAAATACGTCCATTTTCGGCTTCGGCCTTGGCCTGTTTTCCATAAACTTTGCGCGTCTCTTCCGTTAGCGGCGGCAGTGGAATACGAATCACAGTGCCTGCTGTTGCAGGGTTCAAGCCCAAGTCTGACTTCATAATCGCTTTTTCGATCGCCGGCACCAGACTTTTTTCCCAAGGTGTTACCGACAGTGTGCGTGCGTCTTCGATAACAATCGACGCCGCCTGCGCCAGAGGCGTGTTGACACCATAGTAGTCGACATGAATGCCATCGAGCAGGCTCGGATGAGCACGGCCGGTGCGGATCTTGTTAAACGCGTTACCCAGAGCCTCAAGCGCCTTGGTCATGCGCACATCAGCTTCTGTTTTTAATTCATCAATCATTATTCGCCCTCTTCGATCAAAGTGCCCTCACTGCCACCCACCACCAAATTAAGCAGCGCGCCCTGCTTGGACATACGGAAAACACGCAGTGGCATACTGTGCTCGCGACAGAGACAAATCGCGGTCAAGTCCATTACACCGAGCTTTTTATCCAGCACCTCATCATAGGTGAGATGATCGTATAATTCTGCCTTCGGATCGAGCATCGGATCAGCAGTATAAACGCCATCGACCTTGGTTGCCTTGAGCACGACATTGGCTTCAATTTCAATGCCACGCAGGCAAGCCGCCGAGTCGGTGGTAAAAAATGGATTGCCAGTACCGGCTGAGAAAATCACCACATCGCCATCTTTTAGGTAGCGAATAGCACGGCGACGGTCGTAGTGCTCGACAACACCACTCATAGGAATTGCCGACATAACATGCGAGGAAATATTGGTGCGTTCAAGGGCGTCGCGCATTGCCAGCGCATTCATCACGGTCGCCAGCATACCCATATGATCGCCGGTAACACGATCCATACCGGCTTTATTTAACGCCGCGCCGCGAAAAAGATTACCACCGCCAATGACCAGACCTACCTGAACACCAATACCCACCAACTGACCAATTTCCAATGCCATGCGATCGAGCACTTTGGGGTCTATGCCAAAGCCCTCTTCTCCCATCAACTCCTCACCACTGAGTTTTAGTAGAATACGCTTGTACTTTTTCTCTTTGCCAGTCGGTGGCATATCAAACCTCATTTAAGTGTATCGCGCCGCTTTAGCTGGCGCTCTTGACCTGTGCTGCTACCTCAGCCGCGAAATCGACTTCTTCTTTCTCTATCCCTTCGCCGACTTCAAAACGCACAAATCCTACAATTTCCGCACCACCAGCCGCAACTAATTTTCCCACTGTGATATCTGGATCTTTAACGAAAGGCTGGTCGACAAGACTGCTTTCCTTTAAGAACTTGCTAACACGTCCTTGCACCATCTTCTCAACAATCTCCGCGGGCTTACCGCTCTCGGCCGCTTGGGCGACAAAAATAGCGCGCTCAGCTTCAATCACTTCAGCTGGCATCTGGTCAGAGCTAACCACTGCCGGATTAACCGCTGCAACATGCATCGCAACATCCTTAGCCAGCGCTTCATCACCACCAGTCAAACCGACAACTACCGCAATTCTGTTGTTGCTGTGGACATAACCGCCAACCACTGCTGCCTCAATACTACCGGCACGACGTGGAGAGATGTTTTCGCCAATCTTTTGCACCAGAGCCTCACGAGCAGATTCCAGATCACCGGCCATAACGGTGGCGATATCGGTCTGCTTGCCAGCATAAGCCGCGTCAAGAACCGCGCCAACAAAGCCTTGGAAGCCCTCATCGCGAGCGACAAAATCGGTCTCACTGTTCACTTCAAGAACCAGCCCATAGCCGTTCTCTGCCTTAACGGCCACGAGGCCGTCGGCCGCCGTGCGACCTGCTTTCTTAGCCGCCTTCATACCACTCGACTTGCGCAGCTCTTCAATTGCTTTTTCAATATCACCATCAGACTCAGCCAGCGCTCGCTTGCACTCCATCATGCCCAAACCTGTGCGATCTCGCAGCTCCTTTACCAAAGATGCTGTTACCTGTGCCATTGTATTCCTCTCTAAATCGTAAAATTATTTTTGAAAAAAGGGGGCAGCGGCCCCCTTTGATATTACTTTTTATTTGACCTCGACAACTACTCGGCTGCAGCTTCCTTCGCCGCAGGCGCTTCATCAGCCGCGGGCGCTTCAGCAGCAGGCCCCTCGGGCGCAGCTTCTTCAGCCACTTCAACAAACTCATCTTTGCTTGAGACTGTTGCCGATTGCGCCTTGCCCTCAAGCACTGCGTCAGCAACTGATGCAGCGTAGAGCTTAATCGCACGGATAGAGTCATCATTACCTGGAATAACGTAGTCGACGCCATCAGGGTTGCTGTTGGTATCAACGATGCCAACCACTGGAATACCCAGCTTGTTTGCTTCATTAATCGCAATGCGCTCATGGTCAACATCGATCACGAAGAGGATATCGGGCAAGCCGTTCATATCCTTGATACCACCGATTGAATTTTCCAACTTGTCCTTCATGCGCGTGCGCATCAAGACTTCTTTCTTAGTCAGGCGCTCAAACGTACCGTTTGCTTGCTGAGTCTCCAGCTCGCGGAAACGACGAATAGACGCACGGATAGTCTTATAGTTAGTCAACATGCCGCCTAACCAGCGATGACTAACATAAGGCATACCACAGCGCTCAGCCTGCTCTTTAAGAATTTTTTGTGCAGCACGCTTGGTGCCAACAAAAAGAATTTGATTGCCTTTGGCAGCCTCTACACGCAGCACTTCTAGTGCTTCATTGAAGGCGGGTACAGTTTGCTCAAGGTTGATAACGTGAACTTTATTGCGTGAGCCGAAGATGAACTGGCTCATTTTTGGATTCCAGAAGCGGGTTTGGTGACCGAAGTGAACACCAGCCTGCAACATATCGCGCATACTTACAGAAGACATAATTTTTCCTTTTGGGGGTTAAGCCTCCACGTACCCCAGAGATCAACCATCAAAGCTATTGCAACTGCTTATCAGGCACCCAGATCGCTGTGTCGGAACGTGTGTGTCGTTTAGTTAATATTACGTCTGATGAGACATCTCAGCAGACGGCGCGCTTTATACCATATTGAAGAGCCCAGTTAAAGCAAAAAAGCTCACTTACAGCGCCTTGCCAGAGACCTGACTGCCGGCGGCAGCGGCCGACGCTGCGCCAGGTTTAGCGCTGGTAAACATGACCGCTGACTGATCCTGGTAGATAGTTGAATAATATGGCCTAAGGTACTGCCTCAACGTCGAATAGATGCGTACAATAGTCGTCTCTACAAGTACGAAGGTGCGCAATGACTATACAATTACGATCGGCGGATGATCTCGCCAAGATGCGTGAAGCTGGACGTTTGGCAGCTGAGGTTCTGGAGCTGATCGGTGATTATGTTGTTCCTGGCGTGAGCACAGAAAAGCTCGACAGTATCTGCCACGATCATATCGTCAATGTCCAGAAAGCCATCCCAGCCTGCCTCGGCTATCGAGGATTCCCGAAATCGGTCTGCACGTCGGTCAATCAGGTGGTGTGCCACGGCATCCCCTCGGAGAAAAAAATTCTCAAGAATGGCGATATTATTAATATCGACGTCACGGTTATTAAAGACGGCTGGTATGGCGACACCAGCAAGATGTATACCGTTGGCAGCGTCGCTGCGCACGCGCAGAGACTGATCGACGTATCCCAAGAGTGTTTATACAAGGCCATTGACTTGGTTAAGCCGGGCATAAGATTGGGCGATATAGGCCACCTTATTCAGACACATGCTGAAGCAAATTACTACTCTGTAGTGCGCGACTACTGCGGTCACGGCATTGGCATGGAATTCCACGAAGAGCCACAGGTGCTGCATTACGGAACACCTAACACCGGTTTGGTATTGGCTGAGGGCATGACCTTCACGATTGAGCCAATGGTCAACGCAGGCAAGCATGGCACTAAACTTAAGCCGGATGGCTGGACGGTTGAAACTCGTGACGGTCGCCTCACCTCGCAGTGGGAACATACCCTCGCCGTGACCAGTGACGGCGTTGAAGTACTCACCGCACGCCACGAAGAACACTACAAGAAAAAATAACCATGCACCCAAAATCTTATCTCGTGCCACTTTTCTTTGATGAGAAACGCTTTGTTGCGGATATCGAAAAAGACAACCCTATCAATGTATTTCGGGCCGCATTAAGTGGCGCTAACAATCATTTTAATAACCGTTTCAATGAGGGTGAAGATGTCCATCGCTTGGTTAATGAGCGCGCGCAGTTTGCTGATTTAATTCTGCGATATGCCTGGAACCGTTTCGAGTGGGACACTGATATTAGCCTGATCGCGGTTGGTGGCTACGGGCGTGGTGAATTGCACCCGCACTCTGATATCGACTTATTGATCCTAATGCGCCGCAATAAACCCGAAAAGTATCGCCAGCGCATCGAACAGTTTTTGACCTTTCTCTGGGACATCCAGCTTAAAATTGGGCACAGCACGCGCAGCCTGGCACAGTGTGTCGATGAAGCCCGTGGCGACATTACCGTTGCAACAAACCTAATGGAAACACGACTGCTTGCCGGCGATGACAAACTGCTGGCAAAGCTCGAGGTTAAAACCGGGCCGAACAAAATATGGGCGTCAGAAAAGTTTTACCACGGCAAAATTGACGAGCAGAAAGCGCGCCACCGCAAGCATGGTGGCACCGAATACAATCTCGAACCCAATATCAAAGAAGCCCCTGGCGGCCTTAGAGATATACAGGTGTTTAACTGGACGGCGAAACGCCACTTTCAGGTACACCGACGTTCGCTGCTGATTGAAGAAGGCTTTTTGTCCGAAGAAGAATATGCCACCTTGCGTCGAGACGAAGAGTTTCTCTGGAAAGTTCGCTATGGACTGCACCTGATAACAGATCGTCCGGAAGAGCGTCTACTGTTTGATTATCAGCGCAAGCTGGCGGTAATGTTCGGTTATAAAGACAGCGAAGAGCGACTCGGCGTCGAAAAGTTTATGCAGCGCTACTATCAGGTTGTCATGTCGATTCGCGAGCTCAACGAAGTGCTGTTGCAGTACCTCAACGAAGCCATCTACCGCAAAAACAAAACCAAAGTGGTCACCAAAATCAACTCGCGCTTTCTGATTCGCGACAACTATCTTGATACTGCCGACGAATCGGTCTTTATCAAACAACCATCAGCCCTACTCGAGCTGTTCGCCATTATGGGCGAGAATCAAAGTATTGAGGGCATTCGCGCATCGGCGATACGTCAGATTCGGCTGCACCGGGGGCTAATAGATGAGTCATTCCGGCAAAATCCGGAAAACCGTGCGCTGTTTATGCGCGTGCTCAAGGCACCCTATAAACTCTCGAACCAGCTTCAACGCATGAATCGCTATGGCATTTTAGGTAGCTACCTGCCTGAATTCGGAAAAATCGTCGGTCAGATGCAGCATGACCTATTCCATATTTATCCCGTCGATGTGCACACCCTTGAAGTCGTGCGCAATGTACGCCGTCTGGTGTTACCCGAGGTCGCCGCTAAGTTCCCCGTGGCATCGCACATCTATAAAAACTTCAGTCGGCGAGAATTAATCGTTATCGCCGCACTCTACCACGATATTGCCAAAGGGCGCGGCGGCGATCACTCGCTGTTAGGCTCAGCCGATATCGCCGATTTTGCTGAGCGCCATGGTCTGCAGCCGCAAGAGATCGAGTTACTGAAATGGCTGGTAGAAAATCATCTACTGATGTCAACGATCTCCCAGCGCGAGGACACCTCAGATCCCGATGTCATTCACAAATTTGCCACTCACGTCGGCGACCAAATGCATCTGGATTATCTCTATGTGCTAACCGTTGCTGATATCAACGCCACCAATCCCCGACTTTGGACCGAGTGGAAAGGCTCGCTGATGCACAATCTCTATTTTGAGACCAAGCGTGCGCTGCAGCTGGGAACGGTTACCCCAGCCAGTCGCGCTGCCTGGGTGCTTGAGGCCAAAGATGCGGCGCTGCGTGCGCTGTTGGCAGATGACATTGACAGCGCCCAGGCAATCAATGTCTGGCGCGATGTCGATGAAGAGTTTTTTCTCCGTGAAAGTGCCGAGGATGTTGCTCAATTTACCAAAGCCATTCTAGCAAAACAGGACCCCAAGAAAGCGGTTATTCTGATCAATGATGTCGGCGTAGAGATTCCCGTTGCGACACAGATTTTTGTCCACTGCCAAGACCGTGACAATAACTTTTCCATTATCGTCGCAGCCTTAGATCGGCTCAACCTGAATATCCAGGATGCCCGTCTGCACACCACCAGTGACGGCAGCGCCTTCGATGTCTTCTATATCCTCGGCGAGCAAGACCAGCCGATAGGTAAAGACGCTCTGCGGTGTGAAAAAATCATTCGAACACTCGACCAGACGATTGCAAATCCCACAGAGATCAGCACCGATGTGCAGCAACGCACCCCACGTCAGCTAAAAAACTTTGCGCTTAAAACTGCGGCCTCGCTGCGCCATGACGCCGAATCTAACAGCTCGATCCTTGAAGTGATTACACCGGATCGCCCTGGCCTGCTGGCCCACCTGGCACAGATATTTATGCGCTTTGAACTGCGCGTGCTGAACGCAAAAATTTCAACATTGGGCGAGCGCGTTGAGGATATTTTCTATCTTACTGATAACAACTTCGAGCCACTCGCTGACAATGAGGTGAGTACCGCGCTGACAGAGGCTATCTGCAGTGAACTGGACCAGCGCAACGAGGAAGAAGGCCAAGAATACAAACTACGCAAAATGAAGGTCTGGAATTAACACGGCCTGCGTACCGACAATATTGAACACGAGTAACCTATGAATCCAAATCTAGACCTGCTGCATCGCTATCCCTTTGAGCGACTCAGTGACCTGAAAGCCGGCATTGCGCCGCCGGCTCACCTGGCACCCATAGCGCTGTCGATCGGCGAGCCAAAGCACCAGTCTCCAGCGTTTGTGAAGCAGGCCTTAATCGATAATATCGATCAGATTGCGGTATACCCAACGACCAAAGGCGGGCTTCCGCTGCGACAAGCGATTGCGCAGTGGTGTCAAACCCGGTTTACGCTTCCGACCGACAGCTTAAGTGCGGACACAAACGTATTGCCTGTCACTGGTACCCGAGAAGCGCTGTTCGCCTTTAGCCAGGCAATGATTGACTCACAGCGAAACGCGTTGGTGGTCGCTCCCAACCCGTTCTACCAAATCTATGAAGGCGCGGCACTGCTGGCCGGTGCCGAGCTACACTTTTTAGACTGTACAGCTAACAATGGCTTTATCCCAGACCTGAGCACTGTGCCGGCAGAAATCTGGCAGCGCTGCCAGTTGCTACAAATATGTACTCCGGGCAACCCCTCTGGCGCGGTGATGGGCATCGAGCAGTTACAGCAAGCCATTGCCCTGGCTGACCAGTACGACTTTATTATTGCCAGCGACGAATGTTACTCCGAGATCTATCTCGACGAGCAAACCCCGCCTCCCGGTATCCTCCAAGCCTGCGCAGAAATGGGACGCACTGACTATAGCCGCTGCGTGGCTTTTCACAGCCTCTCAAAACGCTCTAATTTACCGGGACTGCGCTCGGGATTTGTCGCCGGCGACGCTAACCTATTGAGTCAATTTTTGCGTTATCGCACCTACCATGGCTGCGCCATGTCCAGCGCCGTGCAAGCGGCCTCGACGGCAGCCTGGAGCGACGAGAGCCACGTCGTCGACAATCGCCGTCAGTACCGCGAGAAATTTGCTGCCGTGACCGAGATTCTAAAACAGGTGATGACTTTCCCCGAGCCACAGGCAAGCTTTTATCTGTGGCCGGAAACACCCATCGCCGACACCGAATTTGCCGCAGGTCTGTTTGCCCAGCAGAATGTCACGGTGCTTCCGGGACGCTATCTTTCGCGTGAGACCGCAACCGGTAACCCCGGCAAAAATCGCGTGCGTATGGCATTGGTAGCGGAAACCGAGGTGTGCATAGAAGCCGCACTGCGGATCAAGGAATATGTAGAGAGTTTGACTCGATAACGGACTAATCATGTTAAAACAACAGCGCGCTGACTTTATTCTGCACAAGCTCAATGAGATCTATCCAGAAACGCCTATACCGCTGGATCACAACAATAACTTTGAGCTTTTAGTCGCCGTATTGCTCAGCGCCCAATGCACCGACATCCGCGTCAATCAGGTAACGCCAGCACTGTTTAGTCTGGCCGACAATGCCTTTGATATGCAGCATGTACCCCTCGACAGCATCTATAAAATTGTTCGCCCCTGCGGCCTGGCACCACAAAAATCCAGTGCCATTTCTACCCTCTCAAAGATGCTCGTGGAACAGTATAACGGCGAAGTGCCGGATGACTGGAAGGCTTTGGAATCACTGCCTGGCGTCGGTCATAAAACTGCCGGCGTGGTGATGTCACAGGGCTTTGGCCATCCAGCATTTCCAGTGGACACCCATATCCATCGACTAGCACAGCGCTGGGGACTCACCAAAGGCAAGAGCGTTACTCAAACTGAACGGGATCTAAAGAAACTTTTCCCTAAAGAAACTTGGAATGCTCTGCACCTGCAGATTATTTTTTATGGTCGAGAATTTTGCAGCGCTAGAGGCTGCGATGGCCGAGTCTGTGAAATTTGTACGACCTGCTACCCCAACCGCAAAAACCCGTTTATTGCCCATAAGCCTTAGGGGCTTGTTTTTACCGGCGTTTTTTTACGGGCTATTCTTTACGAGCCAGGTATTATGAGCTAGGTAGTATGAGATAGGGTTTAATCGAGCGCCCAAAGACCCACTGCAGCATAGGCACGAAAGGGTCGCCACGGTTCAGCGCTAGCCAGTAACGCTTTTGCACTGTCAGCCTTCGCCGCACGAATTAGGCCCACATCCGTCTCCGGAAAAGCGTCATCATCCATCCCCAAGCGAATCGCCAAATAGCCGCAGGTCCAGGGACCAATGCCGCGTAATTTAAGCAAGGCTTCCTTGAGTTCAGGCCAAGGCATAGACAGGTCCAGATCACCCTCGGCGATGGCGCTTGCCAAAGTAATCAGGGTTGCCACCCGCGCCCCAGGCATACCCATATTCGTTAAATCGGCAGCGATCACCGCCTCAGGCGTCAATTGCCCGCAGCGCTCGATTAGTCGTCCCATAATGGTATTGGCCGCAGCTACGGTGACCTGCTGACCAATAATAGTGCGCAGGCAGAGCTCAAAGGGATCCCAGCAACCCAGAGGCCTAAAGCCCATTGTCTTGGCCAGTACCGGGAGATGAGGCAACAGCTGTTTATAGATGGCTTGGGTACAGAGTTGCGGGCGAAATATTCGTGACACCCGCGCAACTACATCATCGAATTGACTTACTGGCAGATCAGACTTTATCTGCAACAGGCCACTTGACTCGTTATAGGTCACCCTAACCAAGCCATCGTTATACCGCCGTTGGTAATGATTTTCTTCGATCAATTCAAACCCCGGCACCAGACGAAACGATAGATACTGCAGCAACTGTCGCCAGGGAAAGGGTTGAACTGCTTGCAGCTCAATTGTCGACAAGTGTTCTGCGCTCCAAATCAATCAGCGAGCGCTTGCGCGCCAGGCCCCATTTGTAACCCGCCAAACTGCCGTCGCCACGAATCACCCGATGGCAGGGAATCATAATGGCGATTTTATTATTGGCGCAGGCACTAGCCACAGCGCGAACCGCTTTCGGCTTGCCTATACCATTGGCCACCTCGGTATAGGACTGCAGAGTGCCTGATGGTATGCGCACCAAATAGTCCCAGACCATACATTGAAACGCCGTGCCGCGAATATCCATAGGCAGATTCAACAGGCGCGCCCTACCCTGTAAAAATTCATTGAGCTGCGCAATCCATTGATCAAATAGAGACTCAGCTGCAAAAGGCATGGGCTGAAAGCGGGCCTTGGGATACTCCAGTTCAAGTTGAGCAAGCAGCTTGTCGTCAGCATCATCAAACTGTAAAAAACAGATGCCGCGATCAGTGGCAGCGATCATAACGCGACCAAGACTGGTCTCCGCAGAGGCGTAAGAAATCAGTTCATTGGCACCGCCCTGACGGTAACTGCTCGGCGTCATACCGATATGGGTATCGATTTTTTCATAGAGCCGCGAGCTCGACTCATAACCAGCGCTGTGCATAGCATCAGTAATTGTGTCATCGGTTTTTAAGGTATCTTTAAATAGCCTGATTCGGCAGGCGTCCTGATATTTTTTCGGTGATATACCAATCACCGCTTTAAACCTGCGCTGGAAGTGGCTTGTGCTCATACCCGCCTGTCGAGCCAGTGACTTCAGGGGCAACACCTGATCGCAATGACAGGCTATGTAACGGCACATCTCATGCATCAAATTCTGCGTCAAACTCTGCATCATGCTTTCATCCCCAACGAGCGACTTTTTCATTGGTATTATCCTAACAGTTATTGCTGCAACGAATTATTGCTCACTAATACTGCGCTGACACTCTGTTTCTTGCGCTCAATTAAATCGACAATCTGATTTTTTGGCCAGTGCATTTTTGCTATGCTGCATCTCTTGAAAAAACAAGGAGCTCGAGGCATTGATCACCCTCTACGGCATCAAAAACTGCGACACCATCAAAAAGGCCCGCAACTGGTTAAGTGACAATGGTATCGACTATCGCTTTCACGACGTTCGCGCTGACGGCATAGACGCGGCTACCATTGAGCAGTGGATTACCGAAGCTGGCTGGGAAACCGTTCTCAACCGTCGCGGTACCACCTGGCGTAAGCTT
>Ga0075467_10000493_pt1 | contig 31406 bp, 24 predicted proteins | sample DEB08_DNA_9_FD_75067 | JGI IMG/M metagenome (GOLD analysis project Ga0075467, IMG submission 75067) | Aqueous microbial communities from the Delaware River and Bay under freshwater to marine salinity gradient to study organic matter... | ecosystem: Environmental > Aquatic > Marine > Coastal ... | reverse complement strand
GATTTAAAATGGAATGAAGAAAGAGGGAGTTACGATTTTGGAGAAATAGATTGGGATGAATTTTGGCAAGTAGTCAAAGGACATGGTCCATGTAACAAAGAGCGTATGGATGCAAGAGTGAATGCTTGGGAAGAAGGAGAATGGGTAAGAGATGCAGCAATGGCTTATGCAGAAAAGAATAAAAACATAAATAAAGCAGTCTAAGATGAAAAAAAACTGGCCACTTTGGGAAGTATTCGTAAGAAGTAAGAATGGTTTAGAACATCGTCATTTTGGAAGTCTTCATGCTGCAGATGCAGAAATGGCTTTAGAAAATGCTCGTGATGTATACACAAGACGTAATGAGGGAGTAAGTATTTGGGTAGTAGAATCAAAAGATATTACCGCTTCAAACCCTGAAAACAATGGTGAATTTTTTGAGCCTGCTCAAGATAAAGTTTATCGTCATCCGACATTTTATGATTTACCAGACGAAGTAAAACACATGTAATGAAAGAAAATTTATATAAATATATTTTAGGAATCGCTGATAATTCATTAATTCTAGGACAGCGTTTAGGTGAACTTTGTGGTCATGGACCTAGTTTGGAAATAGACATCGCTTGCACCAATATCTCTTTAGATTTATTTGGGCAATCAAGAAGTTATTATCAATATGCAGCAAAACTTAAGGGTAATGAAACTACTGAAGATGATGTAGCTCTTTTACGTACAGAAAGAGAATATGTGAATCTTTTATTGGTAGAACAACCTAATAGAAATTTTGCACATACAATGGCAAGACAGTTTTTGTTTGATGTATATCACATCTTATTGTTGCAAGAACTAGAAAAAAGTCACGATTTAACATTAGCAGCTATTGCTAAAAAATCAATTAAAGAAGTAAGTTATCATTTACGTTTTTCTTCAGATTGGGTAAAGCGTTTAGGAAACGGAACAGATGTTAGTCACGATAAAATGCAAAATGCTATTGATGCACTATGGACGTATACCGATGAGTTATTTCATCAAACAGATGCAGATAAAGCCATGATAGCTGAAGGAGTTGGAGTTGATGTAACTAAATTCAAAGATTCTTACGAGCAAAAAGTTGCTCATATTTTAACAGAAGCAACCTTGAAAGTCCCTGAAAATAAATGGTTTCAAAAAGGAGGTAAGCAAGGAATTCATACAGAACATTTAGGATATTTATTAAGTGATTTGCAATATATGCAAAGAACCTATCCAAATATGGAATGGTAAACGATTAATGATTGGAGAGTGGTGATTTTTAGATTTAAGAATTAGTAGTTCATAAATCGTTAATCAAAAACCTTAAGTAATTTATGACAACAACAGAACAACAAATAGATAAAAAACTGATTCCAATTTTGGAACAAGTTTCTGATCCAGAAATTCCAGTACTTTCTATTATGGAAATGGGTGTTGTTCGTTCCGCTATTATAGAAAATAATATTGTTAAAGTAGAAATTACGCCTACTTACAGTGGATGTCCAGCAATGGGCGTTATTGGAGATGATATCCAAAAGGCATTGTTAGATGCAGGTTATCAATCTAAAATCGATTTGATTCTTACGCCAGCTTGGACAACTGATTGGATTACACCAAAAGGTAGAAAAGCTTTAGAAGAATACGGTATTGCAGCGCCTTTAGATCCAATTGCTGATAAAGAAGCTTTGTTAGATGAAAAAAGAATCGTAAAATGTACCAACTGTGGTTCGCAAAACACAAAATTAGTGAGTCAATTTGGTTCAACCGCTTGCAAAGCATTGTTTAAATGTGATGATTGTCAAGAGCCATTTGATTATTTTAAATGTTTGAAGTAAACGTCATTCCGAGCGAAGCGCGGGAATCTCATCAAAAGATTGCCACGTCATTTTATTCCTCGCAAAGACATATAAATAAATATAAATGAGTACAATTCAAGTAAAAATTGAAAACAAAATAGCTTTCATTACACTAAACAGGCCAGAAGTATTCAATAGTTTTAACCGCGAAATGGCTTTAGCTTTACAAGGTGTTTTAGATGATTGTGATAAGAATGAAGAGGTAAGAGCAATTGTTTTAACAGGAAACGGAAAAGCATTTTGTGCAGGGCAAGATTTAAAAGAAGTGACTTCTCCAGAGCTAAATCCTGGATTTAAAAAAATATTAGAAGAGCATTATAATCCAATTATCACAAGAATTCGCAAGATAAAAAAACCTGTAATTGGTGCAATTAATGGAGTTGCAGCTGGTGCTGGAGCAAATATTGCATTGGCTTGCGATATTGTTATTGCGCATGAAAAAGTGAGTTTTATCCAAGCTTTTAGTTTAATTGGTTTGGTGCCTGATAGTGCCGGAACCTATTTCTTGCCTAGATTAATCGGATTTCAAAAAGCATTAGCTTTGGCAATGTTAGGTGACAAGATTGGTGCAGAAGAAGCTGAAAAATTAGGAATGATTTATAAGTGTGTTCCTTCGGAAGAATTTGAAGAAACCATCAATAAACTAGCAATTAAATTGGCAAATATGCCAACCAAAGCTCTGGGTATGATTAAAGAATTATTCAATAAATCCATGACAAATACGTTGGAAGAGCAATTAGATATGGAATCAAAATATCAAATAGAAGCTGCACAGAGTGAAGACTATGCAGAGGGTGTTACAGCTTTTATAGAAAAAAGAAAACCAAATTTTAAAGGAAAATAAAATTTAAAATGTAAAACCGAAAAATTTAAAATGATAAAGTGTGAAATAAATAACTTTTGATTTTTACCTTTTTTATTTAAAATTTATGATTTACAAAATAGGAATAATAGGTTCTGGAACCATGGGAAGTGGAATAGCTCAAGTAGCAGCTACCTCAGGTTGTAAGGTGAAATTATACGATACTAATCAAATTGCTTTAGATAAAAGTAAGGCAGCTTTAGAAAAAGTATTATCTAGATTAATTGAAAAAGGACTTATCGATTCTGAAGAAAAGTCTAGAATTCAAGATAACATATCATATGTAGATACTTTAAAAGACTTGCATGATTCTAATCTAACGATTGAGGCTATAATCGAAAATTTAGAAATCAAACAAAAAGTATTTTCAGAATTAGAAACCTATGTTGCAGATGATTGTATCATTGCATCAAACACTTCCAGTTTATCAATTGCATCAATTGCTGCAGCTCTAAAGAAACCAGAACGTTGTGTTGGAATTCATTTTTTCAACCCAGCACCGTTGATGAAATTGGTAGAGGTGATTCCAGCAATTCAAACATCACAAGAGATTTTAGATGCCTCAGTTGCTATTATTTCAGATTGGAAAAAGGTAGTTGCCGTCGCAAAAGATACTCCAGGATTTATTGTAAATCGTGTAGCGAGACCGTTTTATGGAGAAGCACTCAGAATCTACGAAGAAGGTTTGGCTGATTTTGCAACTATTGATTGGAGTTTAAAAACTTTAGGCGGATTTAGAATGGGTCCTTTTGAATTGATGGATTTTATTGGAAATGATGTAAATTATACGGTAACTGAAACTGTATTTACAGCCTTCTATTTTGATCCAAGATACAAACCCGCTTTTACTCAGAAACGTTTATCAGAAGCAGGATATTTAGGAAGAAAATCAGGGAAAGGGTATTATGATTATGACGAAAATGGAAAGATTGTCACCTCGAGCGCAGTCGAGAGGTCTCATGATAATACGTTAGCGAAAACTATTTTTGATCGTGTTTTAGTCATGTTAATTAATGAAGCAGCTGATGCATTATTTTTAAATATTGCTTCTGCAGAAGATATTGATAATGCTATGACCAAAGGAGTAAATTATCCAAAAGGATTATTGGCTTGGGCAAACGAAAAAGGAATTGACTGGTGTGTAAATACCCTAGATAATTTGTATAATGAATATCATGAAGATAGATATCGTTGTAGCCCTTTGTTAAGAAAAATGAATAGAGATAATAAAACGTTTTTTAATTAATGTCACATAGAGCGCAGTCGAAAGGTCTCATATTATAAAAAAAAGCCCCCACTTTAGTGGAAAATAAATATGAAAGGAGAACAAATTCCATATAAAATGTTAAGTCAGGATGCTTACAGTCAATGGCTAGGAATTGAAATCTTAGAATGTGAAGTTGGACGATGTAAAGTAGGAATGACAATTCGTAAGGATATGTTGAATAGCATGGACAAAGCTCATGGTGGAATTAGTTACTCATTAGCAGACACAGCATTTGGATTTACAGCTAATACACATGGTAACTACGCAGTTTCTATTGAAACGTCTATTAATCACATAGAAGCATTAAGTGTAGGTGATGTAATTGTTGCAGAATCTGTCATTGAAAAAGTAAATAATAAATTAGGCTTTAATATCATTGAAGTCAAAAGAGGAGATGAATTAGTCGCTTTATTTAAAGGCGTAGTATATAGAACACAAAAGAACTGGGAAGAAAATGATTAACGATTGTCGATTGCAGATTTAAGTAGTCTGAGTAAACTTCAAAAATCAAATATTGTTAATCAACAATCTAAAATAATAAATATGGAAGCATATATCATAGACGGAATAAGAACTCCAATAGGAAGTTATAAAGGAACCTTATCAGCAGTTAGAACCGATGATTTAGGAGCAATCGTAATTGAAGAGTTGGTAAAAAGAAATCCAAATATTCCAAAAGAAGCATACGATGATGTCATCATGGGATGTGCTAATCAAGCAGGAGAAGATAATCGTAATGTAGCGAGAATGTCTTCTTTATTAGCAGGATTGCCATTTACAGTTCCTGGAGAAACAGTCAATCGTTTGTGTAGCTCAGGATTGTCAGCAATTATTCATGCAAATAGAGCAATAAAAGCAGGAGACGGAGATGTATTTATTTCTGGTGGAGTAGAAAACATGACTAGAGGTCCCTTCGTAATTGGAAAACCGTCAACCGGATTTGGAAACGATTCTAAAATGTATGATTCAAGTTTTGGATGGCGTTTTGTGAATCCAAAAATGCAAAAATTATACGGAATAGATCCAATGGGCGGTACCGCTGAAAACTTGGTAGAGAAATATAACATTTCAAGAGAAGATCAAGATCAGTTTGCTTATTGGAGCCAGATGAAAGCGACAAAAGCTCAAGAAAATGGAAGATTGGCAAAAGAAATTGTGACTGTAGAAATTCCACAACGTAAAAAAGACCCGATTCAATTTTCAAAAGATGAGTTTGTAAAATCGACGACTTCAAAAGAAATCTTAGGAAAATTACGCCCAGCTTTTAAGAAAGAAGGCGGAAGCGTAACTGCAGGAAATTCCTCAGGATTAAATGATGGAGCCGCAGCAACAATCATTGCTTCTGAAGCAGCAGTAAAAAAATACAATTTAAAACCATTGGCAAGAATCGTGAGTTCTGCTGTGGTTGGAGTTGAGCCAAGAATCATGGGTATCGGACCAGTTCAAGCTTCTAACAAAGCATTAGAAAAAGCCGGTTTAACCATGAATGATATCGATATCATTGAATTAAATGAAGCATTTGCAGCACAAGCATTGGCATGTACAAGAGCCTGGGGGTTGGCAGATGATGACTCAAGATTAAATCCAAACGGAGGTTCAATTGCAATCGGACATCCATTAGGTGTTACCGGTGCAAGAATTGCGTATTCAGCAGCCTTAGAATTACACGAACAGGAAAAGAGATACGCGTTGATTACCATGTGTATTGGAGTTGGACAAGGGTATGCAGCGATTATAGAAAGAGTTTAATTCCTGCGAAGGCAGGAATCTCTTAATAAAAAGAAATGAAACATTGGTATGTATACATAATGGCTAACAAGCCTAACGGAGTAATTTATATAGGTGTTACTGATAACATAGAAGAAAGAGTAAGAGAACATAAAAATAAGATTTATCCAAAATCTTTTACTGCTAAATATAATTGCGAAAATTTAATTTACTTTGAAGAGTTTGAAAATGGAGAAGAAGCGTCAATTAGAGAAAAGCAATTTAAAAAGTGGAAAAGAGATTGGAAAATTAAATTAATAGAAGAAATGAATCCGAGTTGGTCAGATTTAAGTATCAATTGGAATCTTGGGAATAGAAAGTTTAGAATTAATAAATAACAAGATACCTGCCTACGCAGGCATTTATTATGAAAAAAATACAACATTACGTTCAAGGTCAATGGACAGAAGGAAAAGAAGAAGGAGCGCCTATTTTTGATGCAATTACAGGAGAGGTAATCTCTAATATTGCTATTGAGGGATTAGACATTCCGGAAATTCTTCAATACGGAAGAACCACAGGAAGTAAAGTTCTTCGAAAAATGACGTTTCAAGAACGTGGAAACATGCTTAAGAAGTTAGCGTTCTACCTTTCAAAACGTAAAAATGAGTTTTATGAATTAAGTTATAGAACTGGAGCAACACGTGTAGATAGTTGGATTGACATCGAAGGAGGTTTTGGAAACTTATTTGCCAATGCTTCGTTACGTAAGTTATTTCCAAATCAAGCTTATCATGTAGAAGGTGATGCGATTGATTTATCTCGTGGAGGTCGCTTTATGGCACATCACATCATGGTTCCTAAAAAAGGAGTTGCTGTACATATTAATGCTTTTAACTTCCCTGTATGGGGAATGTTAGAGAAATGTGCTGTTAACTGGATGGCAGGCGTACCTGCAATTGTTTTACCTGCACCATCTTCATCATATTTAGCCGAAGCAGTTGCAAGAGTAATGATTGATTCAGGGATTTTACCAGAAGGAGCTTTGCAAATCATCAATGGAACCGTTCGAAATATTTTAGATACTGTTGAGTCGCAAGATGTAGTAACCTTTACGGGTTCTGCTGCTACAGGAAGAATCTTAAAAGCACATCCAAGAATCATTCAAGAATCCGTTCCATTTACGATGGAAGCAGATTCTTTAAATGCCTCTATCTTAGGAGAAGACGCTGTTCCCGGTACACCAGAATTTGATTTATTTATCAAAGAAGTACGAAAAGAAATGACTGTAAAAGCTGGACAGAAATGTACTGCTATCCGTCGTATCATTGTTCCAGAAAATTTAGTTGAAGAGGTGCAAGTTTCTTTAGCAAAAGCTCTAGACAAAGTAACTATTGGAGACCCTAGGTTGAAAGAGGTTAGAATGGGGTCTTTAATTAGCAAACAACAAGTAGAAGCGGTTCGTAGTTCTGTGGAAGATCTTTCTAAAGAAGCTACTATGGTTTATGGAAGTTTAGATAAAATAGAAACGATAGGAGCCGATTATAAAAAAGGAGCATTCATCAGTCCGATTTTATTTAGAGCAGACAATCCATTAGAAAATTCAGTGATTCACGAACGTGAAGCATTTGGTCCAGTAAGTACCATTATGCCGTATAAAAATTTAGAAGAAGCGATTACCTTAGCTCAGATGGGAAAAGGTTCTTTGGTCTCTTCAATTGCAACCAATGATGACAAAATTGCGAAAGAATATGTTATAAATGCTGCAAGTCATCATGGACGTATTTTAGTTTTAAATAGAGATAATGCTAAAGAAAGTACAGGTCATGGTTCTCCGTTACCAAGTTTGGTGCATGGTGGCCCAGGAAGAGCTGGAGGTGGTGAAGAAATGGGAGGTGTTCGTGGAATTAAACATTATTTACAACGAACTGCAATTCAAGGTTCACCAACAACATTAACAGAAATTACAGGAATTTATCAACCGAATTCAAAATATAAAGAAGCTGCTCAACATCCTTTCAAATATCATTGGGAAGATATTCAACCAGGAATGTCATTAAAAACTCACAAGAGAACATTTACGGATACTGATATTATCAATTTTGCGAATGTGACTTGGGATCATTTCTATGCACATACGGACATTACTTCCTTAGATGGAAGTATTTTTGAAAAGAGAACTGCGCATGGGTATTTCATCATTTCTGCCGCTGCAGGATTGTTTGTATATCCAAATAAAGGTCCTGTTTCTGCAAATTATGGTCTAGAAGAATGTCGTTTTTTACGTCCTTTATACCACAATGATACTGTCTATGTGCGTTTAACATGTAAGCAAAAAGTTGATAGAGATGTAGCAAGTGCAGAGCATCCAAGCGGAATAGTGAAGTGGTTTGTAGAGGTTTTTGATGCAGAAGACGAATTAGTCGCTATAGCAACAATCTTAACTATGGTACAAAAGAAACAAGAGACTTTTGTAGAAATGACAGATGAGAAAATTCAAGAATGTCTAAATAACTTAAAAGAAGATGCTAAACCTAAATGGGGAATCATGACGCCTCAACACATGATAGAGCACCTAGAGTATACATACAAAGTTGCTTCTGGAGAAATTAAAGATTTAGAAATAGCAACTCCAGAAAAGATATTAGAGAAAGTTCATAATAGTTTGTATAATTATGAGAAATTTCCAAAAATCTCTAATTTCCCAATGTTAGAAAAAGACACCTTAGATACTTTAAAACATGATGATTTCGTAACTTCAGTTACTAAGTTTAAAGAGGCAAGAGAAAATTACAAAACCTATTTTAAAGAGAATCCAGACGCAAAATTAAATAATCTTGTTTTTGGAGAATTAAATAGATACGAGTGGTATTTAATGGAAAGAAAACATCTAAACCACCATTTTGAACAATTTGGATTAATATAAACAATATGTCATTCCGAACAGAGTGAAGGAATCTCATGATGAGATTGCCACGTCACTTTGTTCTTCGCAATGATAAAAAGTAAAAATTACACATGAGTGATCCTTACGTAAAGCAAGCCATAGAAAAAGAAGTAGCATACATTGAGTTTTTTCACCCAGCTCACAATTCGTTACCAGGAAATATTTTAGCAGAATTAGCGCAAACAATAACAGATGCCGGGCAAAATAATTTGGTAAAAGTGATTGTTTTAAAAAGTGGAGGTAATCGTACTTTTTGCGCTGGAGCTAGCTTTAATGAGCTAATTAATATTAATGATGAAGCAACAGGGAAAGTCTTCTTTTCAGGTTTTGCGAATGTAATTAATGCGATGCGCAAGTGCCCTAAGTTTATCATTGGAAGAATCCAAGGAAAAACTGTTGGAGGAGGAGTAGGATTGGCAGCTTCTACAGATTATTGTATGGCTACAAAGTTTGCGGCGATTAAGTTGAGTGAATTAAATATAGGAATCGGACCTTTTGTAGTAGGGCCAGCTATTGAGCGTAAAATGGGATTAAGTGCCATGTCTCAAATAGCTATAGATGCGAATACTTTTTATCCAGCAGAATGGGCAAAACAAAAAGGATTATTCACTCAGGTATATGAAAATACAGAAGAATTAGATGCTGCTGTTAAAGCAACTGCAGAACATTTATGTACGTACAATACAGAGGCAATGATGGAGATGAAAAAAGTCTTTTGGAAAGGAACAGATGATTGGGATTCTTTATTGTCAGAACGCGCAAAGACAAGCGGAAGATTAGTATTGTCTGATTTTACTAAAGAAAAATTGAAAGGGTTTAAATAAGAAGAATTATGAATATCGAATAAAGAATAATTAATTCAGAAGTTTTACTTCATCATTCGATATTTACTATTCAAAATTCGATATTCATTATGATTTACAGTTTCCAAGGATATATACCTGTTGTCCATGAATCTAGTTTTGTGCATCCATTGGCTGCTGTTACTGGAAATGTCATTATTGGCAAAAATTGTTATATAGGACCAGGTGCAGCGATTCGTGGAGATTGGGGGCAAATCATACTAGAAGATGGAGTTAATGTTCAGGAAAATTGTACCGTTCATATGTTTCCCGGAAAGTCAATCACCTTAAAAGAAAGTGCACATATTGGTCATGGAGCTATTATTCATGGAGCAAATATTGGTAGAAATGTATTAGTAGGGATGAATACTGTGATTATGGATGATGCTGAAATCGGTGATGAAAGTATTGTTGGAGCCATGGCTTTTGTAAAAGCGGAAACTAAAATTCCTAATAGAAGTTTAGTCGTTGGAAATCCAGCAAAAATTATCAAACAAGTGAGTGACGAAATGATTGCTTGGAAAACCAAAGGAACTCAATTGTATCAGCAATTACCCAAAGATTGTCATGATAGTTTAAGGGAAGTTGAGCCATTGAGAGAGGTTCCAAAAGATAGACAAAAGCAAGAAGAAGTTTATAAAACGTTGCGAGATCAGTTTAAAAAATAGTTGTTAGAATTGAGTCCGTATATTTATCAACTTCAATAATCAATTTCAGCGTTGGTTATAAATATAAAAGGGTTTTTCGTTTTTCAAAATGTGAAATTTCACTAACCACTAACCACTAACCACTAACCACTAACCACTAACCACTGACCACTAACCACTAACCACTGACCACTAAGCCAATAACTTCTCCAAATCAATCTCATTGGTTTCTTTGGCAGTAGAAAGCGTAATTAAACTCTGTACATTACCAAGGTATGGCATTAAGGTGAGTTTAGTAATGATAAATTTTTCGTAAGATTCTATATCTGCAACTACTAATTTTAATAAGTAGTCAAAATTTCCACTTACTCTATGGCATTCAGTAACTTCGGGAAAACTTTGAATTTCTTTCACAAATTTTTCTAAATAACTTCTTGTATGTCCTTGTAAAGTAATTCCGACAAAAACAATTTGTTTTAAGCCAAGTTTTTTATAATCGAGTCTAGCAACATAATTAGAAATATACCCTTCTTTTTTCAACTTTTTTATTCGTTCAAAAATAGGAGTGGTAGATAACTTCATTTCTTCAGCAATACTCTTAATTGTTCTATCAGAATCTCGCTGTAAAATCATCATGATTTCAATATCTAAGTTGTCTAACTTCATCAGGGTAGATAAAAAAATATTATTTTATGGGATAAATATAAACTTTAAAAAGAATAAAAAAAGGTATAACGGAGTTTTTTTAGAATAAAAACATGATTTCAGGTATTTAAAAGTGTAAAATACTAAAAATGCTAGTTATTTGCGTAATTTTATTCCTTATCAAAATCAACATAATTTTTATGGAATTTGAACTGAAGATGCCTAGATTAGGAGAAAGTATTACGGAGGCTGCTATTATTAATTGGTTTAAAAATGTTGGGGATACTATTGAAGAAGATGAAATGATTCTTGAGGTAGCAACAGATAAAGTAGATTCTGAAGTGCCATCAACGGTTTCTGGAGTTATAAAAGAACTTTTATTTGAGCCTAATGACATTATTAAAATCGGAGCTACAATCGCAATAATTGAAGTAACGGAATCTTCTAATTCTGACAATAAAAAGAATTTAAATAAAGATATTAAGGAAATAAAAGAAAATAACTTACCTAAAAAATCATTATTAAAGAATAAAAACACAAATTTAAAGGTTAAATCAGAAAAAAAACCTAAATCCAGTAATATAGGAGTTCAGAATAATACATTTTTCTCTCCATTAATTATTGCCATTGCAAAAGAGCAACACATAAGTTTTGAAGAACTAGCGCGAATTAGAGCTACTGGTAAAGATGGAAGGCTCCGGAAAAGTGATCTTTATCAATATATAGAAGAAGGAAGACCTGCTCAATTTGTTCAACCTACTTCAGAACCAGATCCAACAGCCTATAGAATTCCACAATTAAACTTAGACAAAGGAACTGGTAAAATTGTAAAAATGGATAGAATGCGTCAAATGATTGCTGATCATATGGTATATTCTAAGCATACATCACCCCATGTTACTGCTTATGTAGAAGCAGATATGACTGAAATGGTGAAGTGGAGAAATGAAAATAAAGTGGCATTTCAAGAAAAATACAACGAGCGATTAACATTTACCCCGCTATTTGTAGAGGCAGTAGCAAAAGCAGTCAAAGATTTTCCAATGATTAATGTTACTGTTGATGGAGAAAACATTATTGTGAAAGAAAGTATTAACATTGGTATGGCAACAGCCTTGCCAAGCGGAAACTTAATCGTTCCTGTAGTAAAAAATGCTGACACTAAGAACCTTTTAGATTTAGCAAAAGATGTTAATAAATTGGCAAATAAAGCAAGAGAGAATAAACTAAAAGCAGATGATGTCCAAGGAAGTACTTTTACCATTTCTAATGTATGAACCTTTGGAAGTGTGATGGGAACGCCAATTATTAATCAACCAGAAGTTGCCATTTTAGCTTTAGGGATCATTAAAAAAAGAGCAGAAGTTATGGAAACTCCAAATGGAGATGAAATAGCAATAAGAAGTATGATGTATTTATCATTATCCTTTGATCATAGAGTAGTAGATGGTTATTTAGGAGGAAGTTTTGTCCGAAGAATAGCTGATTATTTTGAACAATTTGATACTAATAGAACTATATAAGCATGTCGTATACTATAGAAATTCAGAAAGTAAAATCATCTAAAGTTGATGATTTAGATTTTAACAACATTCCATTAGGAACCACTTTTACAGATCATATGTTTATTTGTGATTATGCAGATGGAGTTTGGGGAACACCAAGAATTCAGCCGATGCAATTAATTCCTACCCATCCAGCAGCGATGGCATTGCACTACGGACAGGCAATTTTTGAAGGAATGAAAGCTACCGTAAATGCGGATGGAAGTCCGATGTTGTTTAGAGCAGAAAAGAATGCAGCAAGATTAAATTTTAGTGCTGATAGAATGGGAATGCCAAATTTTCCTGAAGATTTGTTTGTTGAAGGATTGAAACAATTGGTAGCTCTTGAACAAAATTGGATTCCACCACAAGAAGGAAGTGCTTTGTACTTAAGACCTTTTATGTATGCAGATGAACCATTTATTGGAATGCGAGCAGCTAACAATTTTAAGTTTATCATCATGGCTTCACCAGCGGGTCCTTTTTTTACAAAAAGAATCAAATTATACGCAGAAACACAATATATAAGAGCGGCTTTGGGTGGAACAGGAGAAGCAAAAGCAGCAGGAAATTATGCAGCAGCGATTCGACCTACAGAAATTGCAAAATCAAAAGGATACGATCAAGTATTGTGGTTAGATGCTGTAGAACATAAATATATTCAAGAAGTGGGTACCATGAATATTTTCTTCAAAATTGACGGGAAATTCATCACACCAAAAAGAGATGGTGCTATTTTAGACGGAATTACGAGAATGAGTGTCATTGATTTGTTAGAACACAAAGGATATCAGGTTACCGAACGTCCAATTACGATTAATGAAATAGAAGAAGCATCCAATAATGAAACTTTGGAGGAAGCATTTGGAACCGGAACGGCAGTTGGTATTGCTTATATTCAAGAAATCGGATTCAATGATAAAACAATTCACGTATCTGATGAAAGTCCAGTAGGATTAGACATCAACAATACTTTAAATGCTATCAAAACGGGTAAAATTGAAGATCCATTTAATTGGATGATAAAAATTGAAAAAGAGTTAGTATAAAATAATTTGCTTGCACTGAGCTTGTCGAAGTGGGCGTTACCTAAAGGTCGCGCTTTTCGCTATATCTTTTGCAGGAAAAACAAAAGGATGCCGCTTCAATCGCTAACGCTGAACTAACCGTTTTGTCATTCCTGCGAAGGCAGGAATCCAGAAAATAAATTAGAGTTTAAAAGCAGATTCTTGCATACGCAGGAATGACACAGATGAAAAAAAATATTTTACAAAAAGGATTTTCAAATCTTTGTACAGCGAAAGCAATGACAGAATTGTACGAAGATAATTTTAAGGTGGTTTCTAAATATGTACATGCTACTTCTCGTGGTCATGAAGCAATTCAGATAGCTTTAGGAATGCAGTTATTACCGCAAGATTATGCGTTTCCTTATTATAGAGACGATGCAATGTTATTATCATTTGGATTGGAACCACATGACTTAATGTTGCAATTATTGGCAAAGAAAGACGATCCTTTTTCAGGAGGAAGAACCTATTATAGTCATCCTAGTTTAAAAGATGATGACAAGCCAAAAATTCCACATCAATCTTCAGCAACCGGAATGCAAGCGATTCCAGCTACTGGAACAGCTATGGGAATGCAATACAAAGAATTACAAAAACTTACCGATAAAGAATTAAAAGAATTGCCCTTAGTGGTATGTTCTTTAGGAGATGCGTCTGTGACCGAAGGAGAAATTGCAGAAGCTTTTCAAATGGCCGCTTTAAAGCAATTACCTATTTTATATTTAGTTCAAGATAACGGTTGGGATATTTCAGCCAATGCAGCTGAAACAAGAGCGCAAGATGCTTTTCAATATGCACAAGGATTTCATGGATTAGAAGCTATTTCTATTGATGGAGCAAACTTTACGGAAAGTTATAAAGCTATAGAAAAAGTGATGAACACTATTCGTACAGAACGTAGACCATTTTTAGTGCACGCTAAAGTACCATTATTAAATCACCATACATCTGGAGTTCGAATGGAATGGTATCGAGATGATCTAGAAGAAGCTCGTTCTAGAGATCCATATCCAGTATTAAAACAACAATTGTTGGATAGCGGATTTACTTCTCAAGAAATTGAATTAATTGAGAACTCTGCAAAAGAAAAAGTTCTAGCCGATTTTGAAAAAGCTCAAAATGCAGCAGATCCAACACCAGAAGATTTATTTACACACGATTTTGCTCCAACACCAATTACAAGAGAAGTTGGTGAGCGTTCTCCTAAAGGAAACGACAAAGTTGTAATGGTAGATTGTGCGTTATTTGCTGTTGAAGAACTGATGAGAAAGCACAAAGAATGTTTGTTATATGGACAAGATGTTGGAGGAAGGTTAGGAGGAGTTTTTAGAGAAGCGGCAACTCTAGCACAAAAATTTGGAGACGATCGTGTATTTAATACACCCATTCAAGAAGCATTTATCGTAGGTTCTACAGTCGGAATGAGTGCAGTTGGGTTAAAACCAATTGTAGAAGTACAATTTGCAGATTATATTTGGCCTGGACTGAATCAATTATTTACAGAAGTAAGTAGAAGTTGTTATTTATCCAACGGTAAATGGCCCGTGAGTATGATACTTCGTGTTCCTATTGGTGCTTATGGAAGCGGTGGACCTTATCATTCTTCATCCGTAGAAAGTGTATTAACCAGTATACGCGGAATTAAAATTGCTTATCCAAGCAACGGAGCCGATTTGAAAGGTTTGCTAAAAGCAGCTTATTACGATCCTAATCCAGTTGTTTTCTTAGAGCACAAAGGATTGTATTGGAGTAAAGTTCCAGGAACTCAGGGAGCAACTTCTATTGAGCCTTCAGAAGATTATATATTACCATTTGGAAAAGCTTGGGTCTTACAAGAAATTTGGAAGCAAGAAGAGGAAGAAACCTTAACCATTGTTACCTACGGAATGGGAGTGCACTGGGCTATGAATGCGAGTGCCGAATTAGGAATGAAAGATACCATTGAAGTTATTGACTTAAGAACTCTGTATCCTTTAGATGAAGAAACCATCGTAAAGTCTGTGAAGAAAAATGGAAAATGTCTAGTAGTTACAGAAGAACCTTCTTCAACAGGTTTTGCAAGAGCCTTATCTGGTAAAATACAAGAAGAGTGTTTTCAATTTTTAGATGCTCCAGTAATGACTATAGGAAGTGAGAATATGCCAGCAATTCCTTTAAATAGTACTCTAGAGCAAACGATGATTCCATCAACTGAAAAAGTAAAAGAGAAAATTTTAGAGATTTTGAATTATTAATCTTCTTTTCATAAATTGATAATGGAATTTAATTCCCTAATCAATTTCGTTATTTATTAAAAAATTATAATTATTTAACAACTTTTTTATTAAAAAACTAAAGTTTTAAACATACTGTTAGTAATTTTTTTTCAAAATTAGATAATTTTTACGAATATGATATTTAAATCTAATAATAATTTGAAATTAGCATTCTTAGCCATTTCAAAAGAATACAAATTACACTTTTCTGATTTTTAACCCCATTTTTTTGAGACTCTAAAAACGAAAGAAAACGTTTTCGGGAGCCTGTATCCCTTGTCCTATTTGCTTATAAGAGATTTTTGTCGAACATTCGCACCATGTTAATCTTAAAAAAGAACATTATGACAAGAATCAAACTAACAGTTTTAACTTTAGTATTACTTACTAGTTTTAACGTTTTCTCTCAAGAGGAAGAAAAAGAAGAAAAAAAGTTCTCATTTAGTGGTAGTGTAGATACCTACTTTAGAACTAATTTAAATGCTCCAAATGATGAAAATGCTGTAGCACCTGGTTCATCATTTGCAAACCTACCTGGTTTTGCATTGGGTATGGTAAATTTAATTGGTGCTTATGAAGGCGAAAAAGTTGGCTTTGTAGCTGATTTAGTTTTCGGACCAAGAGGAGAAGATGCAGTTTTTGCATCACCTTTTTACAATGCGAATGGAAGTTCTAATATTGTAAATCAATTGTATGCTTATTGGAATGTAAGTGACAAAGTGAAAATTACTTTAGGAAACTTTAATACTTTTTTAGGGTATGAAGTAATTTCTCCAACTGCAAACTTCAATTACAGTACATCGTACTTATTCTCGTATGGACCTTTTAGTCATACAGGAATTAAAGCTGATTTTACACTTTCTGAAAAAGCGAGTTTAATGTTAGCAGTAATGAATCCTACAGATGCTACAGAGTTTAATCCTACAGGAAACTATGCAATAGGTGCACAGTTAGGATACTCTGGTCAATTCTTAAATTTCATTAGTGATAGTGGAGCTTTTGAAATCGACTTTACAGGAGGATTTGATGTAACAGATAGTTTCTATTTAGGTATCAATGCAGCTCATTTTGATAATGACGGTACTGGATTTACTGGTTTTGCATTATATCCACAATTAGCTACAAGTGATTCTTTTAAAATAGGTTTAAGAGGAGAGTATTTTAAAGAATCTGGATCTTTTGGTGCTATCGGTACAGGAGTGATTGATTCTAGCGTTTTTGCAACAACTTTAACAGCAAATTATACAGTTGGTGATTTAACTATCATTCCTGAAATTAGATTAGACTCTAGTTCAGATGATTTTACAATCGATACTTCTTTGTCACCACAAAGTAGCTTAAGCTCATTTTTATTAGCGGCTGTTTATAAATTTTAATTCATTAAAAATCAATAACTATGTTACTTAAATTTATTTCTAAAGTACCAAACTTTGTTTATGAAACTGCTCAAGATAGCATTACAGCATCAAGTGGGGTTACTCAAGAACAATTAAAAGCTGCAGTAGATGCTGCAGTAGAATCTACCACAACAGCTATCAATGGAGATTTAGGAATGCTATGGATGTTATTATCAGGGATTTTAGTATTCTTTATGCAGGCTGGATTTACCTTAGTTGAATCTGGAATGACAAGATCTAAAAATGCGGTAAATATCGCGATGAAGAATCTATTAGACATTTGCGTTGGATCTTTAACTTATTGGTTCGTGGGGTATTCTCTTATGTATGGTGATACCACTAATGGATGGTTCTTCTGGAGTGGTTTATTCCAAGGAGAAGGAGCAGATTTATTCTTTCAAACAATGTTTGCTGCAACAGCCGCAACAATTGTATCAGGAGCAATTGCGGGTAGAACAAAATATTCTACCTACATCATTTTCTCTATCGTAATGACAGCAGTAATTTATCCTATTTCTGGTGGATGGCAATGGCAAGGTGGAGGATGGTTGAGTACTTTAGATACTCCATTCATTGATTTTGCAGGTTCGTCAATCGTACATTCTGTTGGTGGATGGGCTGCATTAGTAGCTGCATTCCTTGTAGGTCCTAGAATTGGAAAATACGTAAACGGAAAAGTATGTGAAATCCCAGGTCACAATCAAATACTAGCAACTTTAGGAGTTTTTATCCTTTGGTTAGGATGGTTCGGATTTAATGGTGGTTCTCAACTAGCTTGGGGAGGAGACGATGCTGTCGCTGCTTCAAATGTGGTTTTGATTACTAATCTAGCTGCAGCTGCAGGTGGTTTAGGAGCCTTAATCACTACATGGATATGGTATGGAAAACCTCACTTAGCACAAACCTTAAATGGTGCTTTAGCTGGACTAGTTAGTATCACTGCGGGTTGTGGAAATATGACTTCTGGAGGTGCTGTATTAGCAGGATTAATAGGTGGTATTTTAGTAGTATTCTCAATAGAATTTATCGAAAAGAAATTAAAAATTGATGATGCAATTGGTGCTGCATCTGTTCATGGAGTTGCCGGAGTATGGGGAACTTTAGTGATAGGACTTTGGGGTGTGAATGGTGATGTTGGAATTGGTTTATTTAATGGAGGAGGAGCTTCTCAATTAGGAAGTCAAGCAATCGGAGCATTAGCATACGGAGTTTGGGCTGTTGTTTTATCATTTATAATCCTATTCACTTTAAAGAAAACGATTGGTTTAAGAGTTTCTGAAGAGGTAGAAGTTGCTGGATTAGATATGTCAGAACACGGAACAATCGCTTACCCTGGTAAAAGAGATAGAGGTGAGTAAAGAGTTGTATGAAAAAGAAAGTTCGTCTAAATAAAATTATTTAGATACGTAGTTAACAAGCTACAACACAATTAATTATTCTATGAAAGGAAAAATGCATTGCTAGCAATGCATTTTTCCTATGTAGAAATATAATTGTATAAAGTAAAACAAATCATAATACAGGCGAGAAGACATGGAAGATCAAGGATTATATTTAAGTGAATTTGAAAGAGATAATTGCGGTGCAGGATTTATTTGTAATTTGAATGGAGAAAAATCCAACCAAATTATTCATGATGCGTTAGAAATTTTAATCAAATTAGAACACCGTGGAGCTGTAAGTTCTGATGGTAGAACGGGAGATGGAGCAGGAATTCTAATTGATATTCCTCATGAATTTTTCTCAAGAGTTTGTGATTTTGATTTACCAGAAGCTAGACAATATGCAGTAGGACAGGTCTTTCTGCCAAAGAAATTTAATCAAAGTAGCTTTTGTCAAGATGTTTTTGAAACCGAATTAAAAAAACAAGGATTAAAAGTATTGGGTTGGAGAGATGTTCCAGTTGATACTTCTAATCTTGGAACAATAGCAGCTAAAACTCAACCAAAAACGAAACAGCTTTTTGTAGGTAAAGGGGAAGAAGAATTAACCGACTTACAATTCAATGCAAAGCTTTTTGCCGCTAGAAAAATTACAGAACATACCATTGAAAAATCAAAAATCTCGGAAAGTAAATATTTTTACTTACCAAGTTTTTCTACAACTACAATAATCTACAAAGGCTTATTAATTCCTGAAGATATCGGTCGGTTTTATGTAGACCTTCGTCAACCAGATTTGGTAACTAGATTGGCATTAGTACACCAGAGATTTTCAACAAATACATTCCCTTCTTGGGATTTAGCACAACCATTTAGATTTATGTGCCACAACGGTGAGATCAATACACTTCGTGGAAATGTAAGTAGAATGAAAGCGCGCCAAGAATTGATGAAGAGTGATTTATTTGGCGATGATTTAGAGAAACTATTTCCAATTATCACAGAAGCAAAATCCGATTCAGCTTCTATGGATATGGCAGTTGAATTATTATTGATGACAGGAAGATCTTTACCAGAAGTAATGATGATGATGGTGCCAGAAGCATGGGAAAAAGACACATCAATGAAAGATGATAAAAAAGCCTTTTATGAATTCAATTCTTGTATCATGGAGCCATGGGACGGTCCTGCATCTGTGCCATTTACAGATGGTAATTTTATAGGTGCTTTATTGGATAGAAACGGATTACGTCCTTCAAGATATACCGTAACCAAAGACGGAAACGTAGTCATGTCATCAGAGATTGGTGTTTTAAATATCAAACCAGAAAATGTCGTAAAACATGGCCGATTAGAGCCAGGGAAAATGTTTTTAGTAGACATGAATGCGGGTAGAATTATTGAAGATGAAGAAATTAAACAAGAGATTATCACTAAAAAACCCTACCAAAAATGGGTAGAAGAAAACACACTTCAATTAGTCGATATTCCTTACACAAATAATACTATTCCAACTGAAGAAACAGATTATAAAACCAGATTAAGGCTTTTTGGATATACTCTAGAAGAAATTTCAACAGTAATTTCTCCAATGGCTACGCAAGCAAAAGAAGCAATTGGTTCTATGGGTTCTGATACACCTTTAGCTGTTTTGTCAGATAACCCACAGTTATTATATAACTATTTTAAGCAACTGTTTGCTCAAGTTACCAATCCGCCTTTAGACGGAATTAGAGAAGAAATCATTACAGACATTAGTCTTGCTATAGGATCTGACAAAAATATTTTTGATGTATCTCCAGAGCATGCAAAAAAATTAAGAATTCAGAATCCAGTGATATCTAACGAAGATTTAGATAAAATCAAGAATATTAATCACCCTGATTTTAATGCAACTTCAATTAATATATTATTTCCTTTAGATGAAGGTGTCAATGGAATTGAAAGAGCTTTAGAATCCATGTTGAAGGAAGCAATTGACGCTGTTGATGCAGGTTCAAATATTATCATTCTTTCTGATAGAGGTGTTACTAAAGAGAATGCTCCAATACCTGCTTTGTTAGCTTGTTCGTATTTACATCATTCTTTAAATAGAGTTTCAAAACGTTCTAAATTTGGAATTGTGATTGAGACCGCCGAAGCGAGAGAACCCCATCATTTTGCAACCTTATTTGGCTATGGCGCTAGTGCAATTAATCCATATATGGTGAATGAAATTATAGCTCATCAAGTGGCAATAGGAGAAATAAAAGATGTTGAAGCAAGTGTAGCAATCAAGAATTTTAATAAAGCCATAGGAAAAGGTATCTTAAAAATTATGAATAAGATTGGAATTTCTACACTCCATTCTTATAGAGCTTCTCAGATTTTTGAAATCCTAGGATTAAAGAAAGGTTTTACCGAAAAATATTTTCCAGGAACACCTTCTAGAATTGGAGGAATAGGATTGTATGTCTTAGAAAAAGACATTTATAAAAGATGTAAATCTGCTTTTAGAAATGATGAAATAGACAATGTTTTAGACTTAGATATTGGAGGAGATTATAGATGGAGACGTGGAGGTGAGCGACACATGTTTAATCCGACCACAGTTTCTAAACTACAACAAGCAGTTCGACTAAAAAACAAAGACAGTTATAAAGTTTACGCTGATAAAATTAATCAGCAGTCGAAAGAATTGATGACGCTGAGAGGTTTGTTTGAATTTAACAATCTAGATCCTATTTCTATTGAAGAAGTAGAGCCTTGGACAGAAATTGTTAAACGATTTAAAACCGGAGCTATGTCTTTTGGGTCTATCAGTCAGGAAGCTCATGAGAATTTAGCAGTTGCGATGAATCGTATTGGAGGAAAATCAAATTCTGGTGAAGGAGGCGAAAATAAAAACCGTTTCAAAAAAATGTCAAACGGAGATTCAAAAAATAGTGCCATTAAACAAGTCGCTTCTGGAAGGTTTGGTGTTAGTAGTAATTACTTAACAAGTGCTAAAGAGATTCAGATTAAAATGGCGCAAGGTGCTAAGCCAGGTGAAGGTGGTCAATTACCTGGAAATAAAGTATTGCCTTGGATTGCAGAAGTGAGAAATTCTACACCTTATGTAGGATTAATTTCACCACCGCCACATCATGATATTTATTCTATTGAAGATTTAGCTCAATTAATTTTCGATTTAAAAAACGCCAATAGAGAAGCTCGAATCAATGTAAAATTAGTTTCCAAAGTTGGTGTAGGAACCATTGCAGCTGGAGTTGCAAAAGCAAAAGCAGATGTGATTTTAATTTCTGGTTTTGATGGAGGAACAGGAGCTTCTCCTTTAACTTCTTTAAAACACGCAGGGTTACCTTGGGAATTAGGAATTGCAGAAGCACAACAAACCTTGGTCTTAAATAATCTTAGAAATAGAGTAGTTGTAGAATGTGATGGTCAGTTAAAAACAGGTCGTGATGTCGCGATTGCTTGTTTGCTAGGAGCTGAAGAATTTGGTTTCGCAACGGCACCATTAGTTGCTTCTGGTTGTATTATGATGCGCCAATGTCATTTGAATACCTGTCCAGTTGGAATAGCAACTCAAGATCCAGAACTACGAAAAAACTTCAAAGGAACTCCAGAGCATGTGGTGAATTTCATGTATTTCGTTGCTGAAGAATTACGCCAAATAATGGCATCCTTAGGTTTTAGAACCATTAAGGAGATGGTAGGACAAACACAAAAAATTAATCCAACTATAGCAACAGAACATTACAAAGCAAAAGGAATAGACTTAGCGGCTATTTTACATCAACCTGAAGTAGAAGGAACGCCGATACTTTACAATACAGAAAAACAAAATCACAATCTTGATAAAGTTTTAGATTTAAAAATTATAGACAATGCAAAAGCTGCGATAAAAAATAAAATAAAATCAGAATATAGTTATCCGATTCAAAACACCAACCGATCAGTTGGTGCAATCACTAGCAATGAAATTTCAAAATTACATGGTGAAGAAGGATTACCAGAAGACACATTGACTTTAAATTTTAAAGGATCAGCGGGACAAAGTTTTGGTGCATTTGCAACCAAAGGCTTAACCATGATTGTTGATGGAGAAACCAATGATTATTTAGGAAAAGGATTGTCAGGAGCAAAAATTGTGGTAAAAAAACCTAAAGAAGCAGATTTTATCGCAGAAGATAATATCATCGTTGGAAATGTTTGTTTCTACGGAGCCATTAAAGGCGAGGCCTATATCAACGGAATTGCTGGTGAACGTTTTGCGGTTAGGAATTCTGGTGTAACAGCTGTAGTAGAGGGAATTGGAGATCACGGTTGTGAATATATGACCGGAGGAAATGTTATTGTTTTAGGAAAAACGGGAAGGAATTTTGCAGCTGGAATGAGCGGTGGAATTGCCTATGTTTATGATCCTTCGCATACTTTTAGAAATGAATTGTGTAATCTAGAAATGGTAGAGTTGGTTCATTTAGAAACCAAAGACCAGCTCGAGTTAAAAACTCATATCCATAAACATGTATCCTATACTGAAAGTAATTTAGGTAAAGAATTATTAAGCGATTGGGAAATCAATAAAATGAATTTCATTAAAGTTTTCCCAACTGATTATAAAATTGCTTTAGAGAGAATAGCACAAGAAAAATTAACAAAATTAACAGCGTAATCATGGGAGAATTAGGAGGATTTAAGAAATACGTTCGTAAAGGAGAAAGTAATACGGCTGTTAAACAACGTATTAAAACGTATAAAGAGTTTACAAAACCTTTAGAATTAAAAGAACAACAAGAACAAGGGTCTCGTTGTATGGATTGTGGAATTCCTTTTTGTCATAGTGGATGTCCTTTAGGAAATCTAATTCCAGATTTTAATGATTTAGTTCATAAAGGCCAATGGAAACAAGCTTTAGATATTTTACATTCAACTAATAATTTTCCTGAATTTACGGGGAGATTATGTCCTGCTCCCTGTGAGCAAGCTTGTGTTTTAGGAATTATAGACGATCCTGTTTCTATAGAAAATATTGAAAAATTTATCATCGAAAAAGGATTTGAAGAAGGTTGGATTATTCCTAAAAAACCAACCAAAAGAACAGGAAAAACGATAGCTATTGTAGGTTCTGGTCCAGCAGGTTTGGCAGGAGCTCAACAATTGAATAGAGCGGGTCATACCGTAACAGTTTTAGAGCGAGATGATAAAATAGGTGGTTTGTTACGATATGGAATCCCAAATTTCAAACTAGAGAAAGAAATTATAGACAGAAGAGTTGCTATTTTAGAAGAGGAAGGAATCGTATTTAAAACGAATGTCAATGTTGGTGTGAATTATGCTGTTGAAAAACTACAAGAATTTGATGCAGTTTTGTTGTCAGGAGGAGCAACTATTTCTAGAAGTATTCCAATTCCAGGAAATAATGCCAAGGGTGTCGTTCAAGCTATGGATTTCTTAACCAGACAAACCAAAGCTTTGTTTGATAAAAGTTTAGAAAAAAACATTATTAGTGCAAGTGGTAAAGATGTGATTGTTATTGGAGGAGGAGATACAGGTTCAGATTGTATCGGAACATCTAACAGGCATGGAGCAAAATCTGTGACAAACTTTGAAATCATGCCAAAACCACCCATGGTAAGAAGCGAAAAAACTCCTTGGCCATTTTGGCCTATGCAGTTAAAAACTAGCTCTTCTCATGAAGAAGGTTGTGATCGTAATTGGTTGGTGAATACCAAAGAGTTTGTAACCAATGATAAAAATGAATTGATTGCTTTAAAAACGGTAGAAGTTTCTTGGCAAACAATTCCAGGTCAAAGACCTCAATTGATTGAAAAAGAAGGTTCAGAAAAAACGTGGCCTTGTGATTTAGCATTATTGGCTCTAGGATTTACAGGTCCAGAAAAAAGCTTGCCAGAGCAATTAGGTTTAGAATTTGATGGTAGAACAAATGTAAAAGCCTCAATATCAGATTATGCAACTAATGTTCCCGGAATATATACTGCAGGTGATATGAGAAGAGGTCAATCTTTAATTGTTTGGGCAATTTCAGAAGGTCGACAAGCTGCACATCATATGGATACCTATTTAATGGGATCTTCACAATTACCATTAAAAGATGATAATGATCTGTTAAGTGCATAAATAAAAGTAAATATGATAATACCTAAAAAAACTTCCTTTAAATAGGAAGTTTTTTTTGCTTTTGAACGTCATACTTAATTGTATATAAATAATTGAAAATCAATATATTAATCATCTATATCTGTTTGTGAGTTTAAGCTACTTTTCTTTAGTGTGAAACTCTTAGAACATGCAATAAAGTATTTTAGAATTTGAAAATAGTTTACGTATTTAAAAACAGCATGAACAAATTAAATAAACATAGTCAAAGGTTAACGCAAGATGAGTCACAACCAGCTTCTCAAGCGATGCTATATGCAGTTGGTCTTACTGACGAAGATATGCAGAAAGCTCAAGTTGGAATTGCAAGTACAGGATACGATGGTAATCCATGTAATATGCATTTAAACCGATTGAAAGATGAGGTGAAAATTGAGTGTAAAATTGCTGATATGGTTGGACTAGGTTTTAATACCATTGGTGTTTCAGACGGAATTTCTATGGGAACTTCAGGGATGAATTATTCATTAGTTTCTAGAGATATTATTGCAGATTCTATAGAAACTGTCATGAACGCACAAAGTTATGATGCGTTGATAGCAATCGTAGGCTGTGACAAAAATATGCCCGGAGCAGTGATGTCAATGTTACGTCTCAATCGTCCATCGATTATGATGTACGGCGGTACTATTGCTTCAGGAAATTATAAAGGGAGAAAGTTAAATATTGTTTCTGCCTTTGAAGCTTTGGGTCAAAAAGTAGCAGGAGAAATTGAGGAAGAAGAATATAGAGAGATCATCAAAAGAGCGATTCCAGGAGCCGGAGCTTGTGGTGGAATGTATACTGCGAATACCATGGCTTCAGCAATAGAATGCATGGGATTTGCATTACCATATAATTCTTCAATTCCAGCTGAAAATCCTAATAAATTATCAGAATCAGAAAGACATGCCATTGCGATTAAAAATTTGTTAGAACAAGATTTAAAACCTTTAGATATTATCTCTAAAAAATCAATAGAAAATGCGATTGCTTTGGTGAATGCTTTAGGTGGATCTACCAATGCAGTATTACACTTTTTAGCGATTGCTCATGCTGCTGATATTGATTTTACTTTAGAAGACTTTCAGAGAGTTTCAGACAGAACACCTTTGATTGCTGATTTAAAACCTTCAGGAAAATACTTGATGGAAGATGTTCATGGTGTTGGTGGAACGCCAGCAATCATGAAATACTTATTAGAAGGAGGGTATTTGCATGGAGATTGTATGACAGTAACTGGAAAAACATTGGCCGAAAATTTATCAGATATCGATGCCATGGAATTTGAAAATCAAGACGTTATTTTTCCAACGGATAATGCCTTAAAATCATCAGGAAATATCCAAATAATTTATGGAAATCTAGCTGCTGAAGGAGCAGTTGCTAAAATCTCAGGAAAAGAAGGATTGTTATTTGAAGGGAGAGCAGTTGTATATGATGGTGAACAAGCTGCTAATACAGGGATTTCAAACGGAGAAGTGAATAGAGGAGATGTGGTTGTGATTAGATATGTTGGCCCAAAAGGTGGTCCAGGAATGCCAGAAATGCTAAAGCCAACTTCTTTAATTATGGGAGCAGGTTTAGGAAAGTCAGTTGCTTTAATTACTGATGGACGTTTTTCAGGAGGAACTCACGGTTTTGTTGTAGGGCATATCACACCAGAAGCACAATCTGGAGGTACTATTGGAATCTTAGAAACCGGAGATATGATTAGAATTAGTGCAGAAGATAATTCTATCAATGTGTTACTATCTGATGAAGAATTAGCTGAAAGGAAATCAAAATGGATCGCTCCCGATTTAAAACACAAAAAAGGTGTTTTATACAAATATGCTAAAACTGTCGCTTCAGCCTCTAAAGGTTGTATTACAGATGGCGAATAAAAGAGAAAAGAAATTAAGGTACTAAAGTCTTGAACCTTTCATCTTGACTCTTATATCTAAACAAGGAATAATATGAATACAGAAACAATAAAATCTACAGAAGTATTGGCGCCAACTACCGAGCGAATCTCAGGAAGTGAAGCAGTTATCAAGTGTTTGTTAGCTGAAGGCGTAGATATATTATACGGATATCCTGGCGGAGCTATCATGCCAGTTTATGACGAATTGTATAAATATCAAGATAAACTCCATCATGTACTAACTAGACATGAACAAGGAGCAACACATGCAGCTCAAGGATATGCAAGAATTTCAGGAAAAGTAGGGGTAGCTATTGCTACCTCAGGTCCAGGAGCAACTAATTTAATTACAGGTATTGCAGATGCTCAGATAGATTCTACACCAATGGTATGTATTACTGGACAAGTGGGTTCTCATTTGTTAGGAAGTGATGCGTTTCAAGAAACAGACATTGTTGGTATTTCAACTCCTGTTACCAAATGGAATCATCAAATTACGAAAGCTTCTGAAATTCCTGAAGTATTTGCCAAAGCATTTTACATTGCAAAAAGTGGAAGACCGGGTCCTGTTTTAATAGATATTACCAAAGATGCTCAGTTCGAAGAATTCGATTTTTCCTATAAAAAATGTGAGGGGATTAGAAGTTATAAACCTGTTCCAGATGTTGACTTTGAAAAGGTGCAAGAAGCGGCTAACTTAATTAATAATGCAAAAAAGCCCATGATTGTTTGGGGTCAAGGTGTGATTTTAGGTGAAGCTGAAAACGAACTAAAAGCTGTGATTGAAAAAGCAGGAATTCCTGCAGCATGGACAATATTAGGAGCTTCGGCTATTCCAACCTCCCATCCATTAAATATAGGAATGGTAGGGATGCATGGTAATTATGCGCCAAATAAATTAACCAACGAATGTGATGTGTTAATCGCTATCGGAATGCGTTTTGATGATCGTGTGACCGGTAATTTAGCAACTTATGCCAAACAAGCGAAAGTCATTCATTTTGAAATTGATCCTGCAGAGGTAGATAAAAATGTAAAAACAGATGTGGCAGTTTTAGGAGATTCAAAAGAAAGCTTAGCTCATTTATTACCCTTGTTGCAAGAAAAATCACATCCAGATTGGCATCAAGAATTTAAAGATTTATATGCGATTGAATATGAGAAAGTAATCAAAAACGATTTGCATCCAACCAAAGAAGGATTGACCATGGGTGAAGTCTTAAAGGAAATCAATATTCAAAGTAAAGGAGAAGCAGCAATTGTGACTGATGTGGGTCAACATCAAATGATCGCTTGTCGATATGCAGAATTTAATCAGACTAAAAGTAATATTACTTCTGGTGGTTTAGGAACGATGGGTTTTGGTTTACCAGCTGCAATTGGAGCAAAAATGGCAGCTCCAGAACGTGAAGTTGTTTCCATCTCAGGTGATGGTGGTTATCAAATGACCATCCAAGAATTAGGAACCATATTTCAGCAAAAAGCTGCTGTAAAAGTGGTGGTTTTAAATAACGATTTTTTAGGAATGGTTCGTCAATGGCAACAGTTGTTTTTCGATAAGCGTTACGCATCCACAGAAATGGTGAACCCAGATTTTGTAGCGATTGCTAAAGGGTATTATTTAAATGCAAGAAAAGTTACCAAAAGAGAAGATTTAAAAGAAGCCGTAGCAGAAATGATGGCTAGTAAAGAAGCCTATTTTTTAGAAGTTTGTGTTGAGAAAGAAGGAAATGTATTTCCGATGATTCCAACAGGAGCCTCTGTTTCAGATATAAGATTAGAATAGGATGTAAGCATTTTTTAAAAATGTCACTTCGAGTGATTTTTAGAAGAATGAAAAAAATAGTATCGAGAAGTCTCAGCTAAAGAACTTAAAAATGAGTACAGAAGAAAAACAATTATATACAGTATCTATCTACACTGAAAATAACATCGGTTTATTGAATCGTATTTCAGCTATTTTTCAAAGAAGACATATTAATATTGAAAGTATTAATTCGTCAGTTTCTGAAATAGAAGGTGTTTCTCGATTTACTATCGTAGTAAATTTGGAGGAAAAGCAAATGAAAAAAGTAATCGGTCAGATTGAAAAACAAGTAGAGGTGATTAAAGCCTATTATCATACAGATGATGAAACCATTTATCAAGAGTCTTGTATGTTTAAAGTGCTATCCGATTTATTGTTTGAAGAACGACAAATTCAAAACATTATTAAAGAAAGTAATGCAAGAATTGTGACCGTCAATAAAGAGTTTTTTGTGATTGAAAAATCAGGAAGAAAAGAAGAAATCGAATTATTATACAGAGAATTAAAGCCTTTTGGAATTTTACAATTTACTCGTTCTGGAAGAATATCTGTATCAAAACAACCAATGAAAATATCAGAAATGCTAGAAGCATTTAATCAATAAAAAAAGAAACATGGCAAATTATTTTAACACCCTATCATTAAGAAATCAATTAGAACAATTAGGAAAATGTAGGTTTATGGATGCTTCAGAATTTGAAGACGGAGTACATGCATTAAAAGGAAAGAAAATTGTAATTGTAGGGTGTGGAGCTCAAGGATTAAATCAAGGTTTAAACATGAGAGATTCTGGATTAGACATCTCTTATACCTTACGTGAAGTCGCAATTAAAGAACAAAGAGATTCTTATAAAAATGCAACCAGTAATGGTTTTAAAGTAGGTACTTATACCGAATTAATTCCAACAGCAGATTTGGTGTTAAACTTAACTCCAGACAAACAACATACCAATGTGGTAAAATCAGTGATGCCTTTAATGAAAAAAGACGCAACATTATCGTATTCTCACGGATTCAATATCGTTGAAGAAGGAATGAAGATTCGTGAAGATTTAACAGTCATCATGGTGGCTCCTAAATGTCCGGGAACTGAAGTTAGGGAAGAATACAAACGTGGTTTTGGAGTGCCAACTTTAATTGCTGTACATCCAGAAAATGACCCTCAGAGCAAAGGTTGGGCGCAAGCAAAAGCATATGCTGCTGCTACTGGTGGAGATAGAGCAGGCGTATTAGCTTCTTCTTTTGTTGCAGAGGTAAAGTCAGATTTAATGGGAGAGCAAACCATTTTATGTGGCGTTTTACAAACAGGGTCTATTCTATCATTTAATAAAATGATTGAAAAAGGTGTTGATGCCAATTATGCAGCAAAATTGATTCAATATGGATGGGAAACCATCACAGAAGCTTTAAAACATGGAGGAATTACCAATATGATGGATCGTTTGTCTAATCCAGCTAAAATAAAAGCATATGATTTGTCTGAAGAATTAAAAGACATCATGAGACCTTTGTTTGAAAAACATATGGACGATATTATTTCAGGTCATTTTTCAACAACCATGATGGAAGATTGGGCAAATGATGACGTAAATTTATTAACGTGGAGAGCTGCTACTGGTGAAACTAATTTTGAGAAAACGCCATTAACCAAAGATGAAATTTCTGAACAAGAGTATTTTGATCATGGTGTATTAATGGTTGCTTTTGTAAAAGCAGGAGTAGAGTTAGCTTTTGAAACCATGGTAAGTGCAGGGATTATTGAAGATTCTGCGTATTATGAATCGCTACATGAATTACCATTGATTGCGAATACCATCGCTAGAAAGAAATTATTTGAAATGAATCGAGTGATTTCTGATACGGCAGAATATGGATGTTATCTTTTTGATCATGCCTGTAAACCCTTATTAACCGACTTTATGAAATCTGTAGAAACTGATATCATCGGAACCTCTTTTTCAACGGTAAATGATGTTGATAATGTGGAGCTGATAAAAGTAAACGATGCTATAAGAAATCACCCAATAGAAGCTGTTGGGAAAAGATTACGTGGTGCAATGACGGCAATGAAAGTCATTAAAACGACTACAGAAGAAACGACAGTTTTAGCATAAACCTTCATGAATACTGAAGTCACATATAAACCAACTATTGAAGCAGTTAATGAAGCTGCAAACAATTTACGAGAGGTAGTTTTAAAAACTCCTTTGGTAAAAAACGAGCAGTATTCTAAAGAGTTTCAAAGCACAATTTTATTTAAACGAGAAGATTTACAGCAAGTTAGATCGTATAAAATTAGAGGTTCGTTTAATAAGATATCATCATTAACAAGTGAACAAAGAAAAAAAGGAATAGTTTGCGCAAGTGCTGGAAATCATGCACAAGGAGTAGCACTCTCTTGCAAATTGTTGAAAATTCATGGAATGATTTATATGCCTTCACCAACACCAAAACAAAAAATTAATCAAGTTAAAATGTTTGGCGAAGAATATGTAGAAGTTGTTTTAATCGGAGATTCTTTTGACGATGCGCAATATGCCGCAAAATTAGAAAGTGAACGCTTACAAAAAACCTTTATTCATCCTTTTGATGATGAAAAAATCATCGAAGGTCAGGCTACAGTTGGTTTAGAAATTTTAGAACAAGCTAAAGAACCTATCGATTATATATTTGTGCCTGTGGGTGGAGGAGGATTGTCTTCAGGATTGTCTTCTTATATCAAACAAATTTCACCCAACACAAAAATAATTGGAGTAGAGCCTGATGGAGCACCTTCCATGTCGACTTCTATTAAATCAGGAAAAAATACTTCCATAGAAAATATTGACAATTTTGTAGATGGAGCCGCTGTAAAACGGGTTGGGAATCTAAACTTTGCTTTGTGTAAAGAAAATTTACATGATATGATTACAGTTCCAGAAGGAAAAGTATGTCAGATTATCTTAGACTTATACAACAAAGAAGCTACGGTAATTGAACCTGCCGGAGCACTAAGTATAGCCGCTTTAGATACGTATAAAGATGAGATTAAAGGTAAAAATGTTGTCTGTGTGATTAGCGGAAGTAATAATGATATTACAAGAACTGCAGAGATTAAAGAGCGTGCCTTATTGTATGCAAACATCAAACATTATTTTATC
>Ga0075467_10000491_pt1 | contig 31463 bp, 29 predicted proteins | sample DEB08_DNA_9_FD_75067 | JGI IMG/M metagenome (GOLD analysis project Ga0075467, IMG submission 75067) | Aqueous microbial communities from the Delaware River and Bay under freshwater to marine salinity gradient to study organic matter... | ecosystem: Environmental > Aquatic > Marine > Coastal ... | reverse complement strand
TGAAATTAAGTTAAGTGCGGCTGAAAAAGCACATTTAGTTGAAAGTGCTGAAGGCGTTAAAAAAACCAACAAGTTGTTAGAATTATAAAAACAAAAAACATGAAAAAGGTTTTTACGCTAATACTACTAGTATTTAGTTTCTTAGGATACGCTCAGGGCGACCTTACGGAGGGAATTATCACTACATCTCAAAAAATGTCAAGCGATAATGAGCAAATGAACGCTCAAATCTCAATGATGGGAGACATTATAACAACGACTTATTTTAAAAACGATAAATCAAGAACTGAGATTTCTAACCCTATGACTGGAGACTTGATTGTAATCACTGATGGTAAAACGAAGGAAATGATTACATTCATGGATAATCCTATGGCTGGTAAGAAATATATGAAGGGTTCATTGGATATACCAGAAGACGATATGGATAATGTGACCATTAAAAAAGGAGATGAGATCAAAACAATTTTAGGTTACTCATGTCAACAATATTTTGTTACAGTTAACATGGAAGAGCAAACTATGGAAATGCAAGTGTTTGCTGCTGATGCAATCAGTGCCTACTCACAACAAACAACTGCATATAAAAGTAAATTGAAAGGATTTCCGTTATATACAACAATGAATATGAGTCAAATGGGAGCAACTATTACTGTCGTTAGTGAAGTTACTGAAATAAAGAAAGAAACGTTGTCAGACGATAAATTTAGTATGGCTATTCTTGAAGGTTATGACGAAATGAAGCAAAATTAATTCATGACTTCTTCATAGTACTCAAGTCAAAATTATATTATAAAAGGAGCAACAATAATGTTATTCCTTTTTTTGTATAATACTGTAAAAGTGCAGGTGTTTCAGTACTTTAAAATGATATTTACCTAAAGTGTAGATAAATGTAATTTTTATTTTTTTATATTTGGCGCATGAATACAAGAAAGTACATAGGAGCCCTAATTATTGTACTAACGTTTTTAGGTGTTGTTTATCAGCAACAAAACACGCTTCCAAACCAAGAAATTGTATTGCAGTTTACAGATGTTACCTTAACATCTTATGAAGCTCAAAACACCATAGCAATTGTAAAGAAACAGTTGCAAGATATTGGTGTAGATAATATTAAAGTAAAAGAAGAAGGAGCTGGAAAGCTAAAAATCACTTACTACAGTCTTACTAATGCTACAAGTATAAGAAGAACACTTTCTGAAGAGAATAAATTACAATTAGATTTAAACACAAGTTACCAGAATAATTCTACGCTACCAATTGACGAGCATTCCATTAGCTTTAATCTGGATGTTTATGAAATTCAAAATGGAAATGATACAGATTGGGATTTAGCTGAAAATAGTGTTTTAAAAGTTAATTCTGAAAATGATAGATTTTTCAATCCTAATATTTCATTTACTGCAACTGTAATAGACGCTAAAGAAAAGGATGCAGCAGTTAAAGTAATTCATAAAGTACTCAGAAATATTGCTTTAGCAATAGATAATGTATCGCATAATATACCAGAAGTTAGGGCTGGACCTCTCTCATAAGAGATTTAATATCTCAAAAACAATAGTTACAGTGATAGAATTCATCTAGTTAAGCTGTCAAAACCTCATTTAATCATAAAAAATTGTCAAATGTTGCGTTAAATTTTATATTTGCGCTCCTGAAAAATCGGGATTAATAAACTTGACTATAAAAACTAAGTAAAATGCAAAATAAAGGATTAGTAAAATTATTTGCACTCTTATTCGGATTGGTAAGTATTTATCAATTATCATTTACGTTTAAGGCAAATCAAATTGAAAAACAAGCAAAAGAAGTTGTAATAAACAGAATTGCTGAAACTGAAGATGAATATGATGCTAAAAGAAGCCTAGAAGAAACAAAATATTTAGATTCTTTAGAGACTGAACCAGTTTTTAACATGGGAATTGCGGAATATTCTTTTAAAGAAGTTAAAGATAAGAGTATGAATCTTGGTCTTGACTTAAAAGGAGGTATTAGTGTAATACTTCAAATTTCGGTACAAGATATTTTAAAGGGATTAGCAAATGGCAGCAAAGATCCTGTTTTTAATAAAGCCTTGGTTGATGCTCAAGAACTTCAAAAAGATAGTCAAAACACGTTTCTTGAAGATTTCTTTGTGGCATTTGATGCTATAAAAGGAGATACTAAATTAGCGTCACCAGATATTTTTGCAAACAGAGACTTAAGTGAAGAGATTACTTTCAATATGTCTGATAATGATGTAAAACCAATCTTAAGAACAAAGGTTGATGAATCTATAGTTTCAGCATTTGAAGTATTACGTAAGCGTATTGACCAATTTGGTGTTACTCAACCAAACATTCAACGTTTAGGAAATTCTGGACGTATTTTGGTAGAATTACCAGGCGTTAAAGATAAACAACGTGCTACAGAATTAATTACAACAACAGCTCAGTTAGAGTTTTGGGATGCTTTTCAAGGACAATTATTTAACCAATTTGTTATTCAAGCAAATGAAGTCTTAAAAGGTATTGTAAAAACCGATGCTCCAGCTGAAGAAGTTGAGTCACAAGGTGATACAGAAGGGGTTGAAGAAGATCAGATTTCAGATTTATTAGGAGAAACTTCAGCAGATACTAATGTTGTAGCTGTAAATCCATTAATTGATTTAATTAGAGCTCCTGGTTATCAAGGTGGTCCTGTGATTGCTAGTTTTGAGATGAAGGACAAACAAAAAGTAAGCGAGTATTTAAATATGCCTCAAGTACGAGCATTATTACCAAATGAATTGAAATATGCAAGATTTGCTTGGGGAATTCCTGAATTACTTCCATTAGTAGATAATCCTAATAATAAAATTGAGTTAGTTGAACTATATGTTTTACAAGGTAACAGAGAAAATGAACCACCTCTAAGTGGCGCTGTAATTACTGATGCAAGAAACTCGTTTGCTCCAAACGGAAAGCCAACGGTATCTATGCAAATGAATGCGAAAGGAGCAAAGGTCTGGGAAGAAATGACTGGTCGCGCTTTTAGCACAGGAGGACAAATTGCCATTGTATTAGATAACATCGTGTATTCAGCTCCTGGTGTAACTACTGGAGCAATTTCTGGAGGTAACTCAGAAATTTCTGGTCAGTTTAGCTTAAATGAAGCAATCGATTTAGCAAACGTATTACGTGCAGGTAAACTTCCTGCAAGAGCTGAAATAGTGCAAGCTGACGTTGTAGGACCATCTTTGGGTAAAGAAGCTATTGATAGCGGAATGAAATCATTCTTAATTGCTTTAACATTGGTGTTATTATGGATGATATTCTACTACGGAAAAGCTGGTATTTTCTCTGATATAGCATTATTATTAAACATTTTACTAATTTTTGGAGTGCTTTCAGGACTAGGTGCAGTGTTAACATTACCTGGAATTGCAGGTATAGTATTAACTATTGGTATTGCAGTAGATGCTAATGTACTTATATATGAACGTATAAGAGAAGAACTTGCTAAAGGTAAAGGTCAAAAAGATGCTGTTCAAGATGGTTTTAGTAATGCATTGTCATCTATTTTGGATGCGAACATTACAACTGGTTTAACAGCATTAATATTATTTGTATTTGGAACTGGACCTATTAAAGGTTTTGCAACTACCTTATTAATTGGTATTGTTACTTCCTTATTTACTGCAATTTTTATTACAAGATTATTAATTGATTGGTATGTGAATAAAGGAAATAAATTAGATTTCTCTACAGCAATTACTAAAGGATTATTTAGAAATATAAATATTGACTTCTTAAAGAAACGTAAGATGTCATATATCATTTCAGCAATAATTATTATTGTTAGTTTAGGTTCATTATTTACTACAGGATTGGATGAAGGTATTGATTTTGTTGGAGGGAGAACATATACAGTTCGTTTTGCACAAGATGTAAATGCTGAAGAAATTTCAAGTGCTGTAGTTGCAACTTTTGGAAGTGGTGAAATAAAAACCATAGGTGGAGCCAATCAGTTAAAAATTTCTACAAAGTATAAAATTGATGAGAATTCTCCAGATGTTGATGATGAAGTTCAAAGTAAATTATATGAGAGCTTAACAACATATTTACCTGATGGTATGACTTATGATGAATTTGCAAGTCCTCAAGATAATGTTGGTGTTATGTATTCTGGTAAAGTAAGTCCAACAATTGCAGATGATATAAAAAAATCATCTATTTGGGCAATCTTAGGATCATTAATTGTAGTATTCTTATATATCTTAATCCGATTCAAAAAATGGCAATTCTCCCTTGGAGCTGTAACTGCTGTTTTCCATGACGTATTAATTATGTTAGGTGTATTTTCTATTACTTGGAAGTTTATGCCATTTAGTATGGAAGTTGACCAGGCCTTTATTGCAGCAATCTTAACAGTAATTGGTTACTCACTGAATGATACTGTGGTTGTGTTTGATAGAATTAGAGAGATAACAGATGAAAAAGGCTTTAAAGGCGGTTTTAATATAAACTCAGCTATTAATAGCACATTAAGTAGAACGTTAAATACATCATTAACTACATTAGTGGTGTTATTGGCTATGTTCATTTTTGGTGCAGATTCATTGAGAGGTTTGTTATATGCCTTAATAGTTGGTGTTGTAGTTGGTACTTATTCATCAGTATTTATAGCTACGCCAATTATGTTTGACACTTTAAAAAACAAAGGTTTAAAGCCTGATAGTAAAAAATAATATTTAAATAATATTTTTAATAAGCCTTTCTAATTAAATTTAGAAAGGCTTTTTTGTGAAATGAACCATTAATGAGATAGATGACAATAGTAATGTTTAATGGCGAGTTGCATCTGAGCTATAAAATAAATATGATCTGATGAAATAAAATGTAACTTTATGGAAAATAAGTTATTATGAAAAATTATATTCTTATAGCATGTATTGCGTTTAGTTTTTTAAGCTGCAAAAACGAACCAAAACCTGAAACTTTAGATAAAGAAGTAACAGAAAAACACATAAGACATGTTCATGATACTATAGGCTTTGCTAAATATGCTTGGCAAATGGATTCTATTTATAATCGTTTAGGAATTGCCGATAAAAAAAACGATTTAAAATGGAAAGCGGCCATAAGTCCACATGATGATTATAAATATGCAGGACGTTTGTATTATGAATCTTTAAAAGGTATTTATGCCAATACAATTATCTTAGTTGGCGTGGCTCATCGTGCTAGAAACTTCAATCTTCAAGATAAAATCATATTTGGGAGTTATACACATTGGCAATCTCCTTATGGAGATTTAAAAGTCTCAGATTTAAATAATGAGATCATTAGTAATCTAGAGGAAACAACGTATATGGTTCATGACAGTATGCAAAATCTGGAACATTCTTTAGAAGCGATTATCCCTTTTTTACATAGAAAAAATCCGGATTTAGAAATCATTCCAATATTGGTGCCTTATATAAATTATGAAACTATTGATGAAATTAGCACAAAGTTATCTGAAGCCGTAAAAACTGTTCTTAATAAACATGACTTGACTTATGGTGAAGATGTTGCTGTTGTGATTTCTAACGATGCAGTACATTATGGTAATGAAGAATGGAGTGGAGATTTAGCACCTTTTGGTGTGGATGATCAAGGTACAGAAAAGGCAAGGCAAATGGATGTTGAAATTATTGATAGTTGTTTAACTGACGAAATCACAAAGGAAAAAATAAAACGATTTACTGAATATACAGTTCAACAAGAAGACTATAAAGAATACAAATGGGTTTGGTGCGGACGTTATTCTGTGCCTTTCGGATTGGATTTTGCTAATAAACTTAACTTACTTTTGAATAATGAGCCTTTAATAGGAACATTCATGCATTATCAATCAAGCATAGATCATGATTTAATTGAAGTTGAAGACTTAGGAATGGGAACAACTGCTATTGCAACTCAAAAACACTGGGTAGCTTATGCAAGTTTAAAATATGAATAGCCTAGTTTTTACTGAAGGACACACTATCACCTTCAATAATGTTAAGTTGATCTGACAAGCCAGCATTTATTTCCAAAACATATTTTGCTGGAGCTTTTGAAGGTAATGATGTTTCGTCCATTGGCTTGGCATTTTTTTTAATACTAACCACCTTTTTAGTGTCATCTAAATAAATAATATCTAAAGAAATCAACGTGTTTTTCATGTAGAAAGAACGCATCTGCACATTTGGAAAAACGAACAGCATGGCTTGATTGTTTTGCATAGAACCACGATTCATTAATCCTGTTTGAATTTCATACTCATCTTCTGCAAGTTCAATATCAAAGGATGAAATAATGGAATCTGTACCTGATTTATAAAGCTCAAGCGTACCTTCTTTTTTAAATTCAATATGTATTGGAGCAACGACACTTTTTTGTTCTTCCTTACATCCAAATACTAATAATAGGATAGAGCTAATAGCAAGGGCAATAATAGATTTTTTAAGACTTGAATTCATCTTACAATTAAAATTAAGCCGATTTGGGTTTATAAATAAACATAAAATACAGACCAATTAGTATAAACGGAATACTTAATACTTGTCCAGTATTCATCCCTAAAATCCAATCTTCTCTACCAGTTACTTGTTCAATTTTAAATTGCTCTACAAATAATCGCACAGTCATAAGAAGGACTAAAAACAAACCAAAAAGAAATCCAGTTTGCTCGCTCTTTTTTGTTTTCCAATATAAGAACCAAAGAATTAAAAACACAAACACATAACCAAAGGCTTCATATAATTGACCTGGATGTCTTGGAAGGAGGTCATGGTTTTTAAATACAATAGCCCAAGGCAAAGACGCATCAGCTTCTTTTCCAATCATTTCTGAATTGAAAAAATTACCAATTCGCACAAATATTGCACCAAGAGCTACAGGGATTACTACACGATCTAAAATCCATAACACGGATTTTTTAAGTATTTTCTTATTGTACAAGTACATGGATAAAATCATACCAATGGCAGCACCATGACTTGCTAAACCTCTAAAGCCTGTAAATTCAAATCCACCAGCAAATTTAACTGGTAAAAAGATGCTGAAAAAGTCATCTTTAAAAAGTTCTGGTTGATAAAAAATCACATGACCTAAACGTGCACCAACCATAATACCAAGAACTGAATAGATAAATAGTGAATCTAGTTTTTCTTCAGTTTGGTTTTCATGCTTGTACACTTTTTTCATAATGTACCAGCCTAAAATAAAGGCAGCCATCCACATCATACTATAATAATGAATAGTGAAATTTCCGAATAGGTTAATACCTTCAGATTTTGGATCCCAAACTATTTGTAAAAAGTGCATGTGTTCAATTTTTTGTACTGTAAATATAGAAATTTTGAAATTGAATAAAGTCTTAAATTTAGTTAAGCATATTTATTTTTTAACACGCTTTTCAGGAACAGGGTCAAAACCACTCCCTCCATAGGGATGACAACTAAAAATTCGTTTTATCGCTAACCACCCTCCATAAAAAAGACCATGTCGTTTTAAGGCTTCAACGGTGTAATAAGAACACGTTGGTTGGTATCTGCACGTAGATGGGAAATAAGGTGAAATTCCGTATTGGTAAACTCTTATTAAAAATAAAAAAGGCGCTATGAGAATTTTTTTAAGCAATGTTTAGTTGGTCGTAAACGAAGTTCCATCTTTACCATCTTTTAACTGGATACCTACCGCTAATAATTCATCTCTAATTTTATCAGAAAGCGCAAAATCTTTATCTGCTCTAGCCTCTGCACGTAATTTAATTAAAACGTCAACGGTATCGGAAAGTGTTTTAGTATTATCACTAGAAGCTGCATCATTAGTTAAGCCTAAAATATCAAATGCAAACGCATGTATTTTATCTGTTAAGAATTCTAAATCTTCTTTAGTAACAGATGCTTTTCCATCCTTAACCTGATTAATAAATTTCACAGCGCTAAATAATTCAGCAATTAATATAGGTGTATTAAAATCATCATTTAAAGCATCATAACATTTTTGTGACCATGTTTTAACATCAAAATCTGAGCTATTTCCAGTCTCAAGTTTACTTAATGAATTAATAGCTTCCATTAATTTATTATAGCCTTTTTCGGAAGCTTCAATAGCATCGCTACTAAAATCCAATATGCTTCTATAATGCGCTTGCATCATAAAAAAGCGAGTAACACTTGGTGAAAACGGTTTGTTTAATTTGTCATTCTCTCCAGTAAAAATGTCTCCAGGTAAAATATTGTTACCTGTTGATTTTGCCATTTTTTGACCATTTAATGTCAGCATATTGGTATGCATCCAATAATTTACAGGCGATTTACCAGTACAAGCTTCAGCTTGTGCAATTTCGCATTCGTGGTGTGGAAATTTCAAATCCATTCCACCTCCATGAATATCAAATTGTTCTCCTAAATATTTGGTGCTCATTGCAGTACATTCTAAATGCCATCCAGGAAATCCATCACTCCAAGGCGAAGGCCAACGCATGATATGTTGAGGTTCTGCTTTTTTCCAAAGTGCAAAATCTTGTGGATTCTTCTTGTCGCTTTGACCATCCAAAGCTCTTGTGTTATGAATTAAGTCTTCAACTTTTCGACCACTTAATTTTCCGTAGTTATTGGTTTCATTAAATTTTAAAACATCAAAATAGACTGAACCATTAACTTCATAAGCTAAACCTTTCTCAAGTATTTCTTTAATGATTTCTATTTGCTCAATAATATGACCTGTAGCAGTTGGCTCAATACTTGGCGGCAAAAAATTAAATTTATTTAAAATATTATGAAAGTCAACAGTGTACATTTGAACCACTTCCATCGGTTCAATTTGTTCTAAACGCGCTTTTTTAGCTATTCTATCTTCACCTTCATCTGCATCATTTTCTAAATGTCCAGCATCAGTAATATTACGTACATAGCGTACTTTATAACCAAGATGTTTGAAGTAACGGAAAATCATATCAAAAGACATGAACGTTCTTACATTACCAAGATGTACATTGCTATAAACAGTTGGGCCGCAAACATACATTCCAATATGACCTTCGTTTATTGGGTTGAAAACATCTTTTTTTCCAGTAAGTGAATTATATATTATTAGGTTTTGATCTTGATATAAAGGCATGCTTTTGGTAGATTTAAGTTAAAAATATTTAAAACTGAGTTTCGAGTTTAATATAATCTAAAAACTCACGACGTGTTTCAATGTTTTTAAATTTTCCTCCAAATTCACTAGTAACTGTACTACTTTCAATATCTCTAATTCCACGAGAATTCACGCATAAATGTTTGGCATCAATAACACAGGCTACATCTTTTGTGTTTAAAACGTTTTGAAGTTCTTCAACAATCTGAATTGTTAGACGTTCTTGGACCTGAGGACGTTTTGCAAAAAAGTCGACAATACGATTCATTTTAGATAAACCTACAACTGTTCCGTTGGAGATGTAAGCCACATGTGCTCTACCAACAATTGGTAATAAATGATGCTCACAAGTAGAGTAAACTGTTATGTTTTTTTCTACAAGCATTTCACCATATTTATACTTGTTTTCAAAGGTGGAAGCCGACGGTTTTTTATTAGGATCTAAACCACCAAATATTTCTTTTACAAACATTTTGGCAACACGATTTGGTGTGCCTTTTAGACTATCATCAGTAAGATCTAAGCCTAAAGTTTCCAAAATATGTCTTACATCATCTTTAATGATGTCAATTTTCTCTTCATTTGAAAGTGCAAAAGCATCTTTACGCATTGGTGTCTCAGACGAGGTGCCAACATGATTTTCTCCTAAAGCATCAAAATCTTCAATATTATTTTCAAATTTCATAACAACAATCTAAGTAACTAACTGTTAATTGAGCACAAAGATAAACATTTCAAGTATTTTTTATGTGTTGTTTTGTATTTGTTAACAATAGGTTTTAATAGGTCAATTTAATGACCTTCATTGATTTTGAAAAATATCTTAATTAGTTGGTAGGAATTTTTCATTGATAACTGTTTGTATTATATAGTATATTGATTTCAATTCATCCAATAAAAGGGTGATTTTGAATTAATTTTATTATTTTGCTGGTCTTGACTATTATTCAAAATGAAGATTTGCTTTGCTATGAGAAAATTGATGTTTCTATTTATAATTTTGTGTTCATTTTCTTTAAATGCTCAAGATATATCGAGTATTAAAGAACTTCTTAAAAGTTATGAAGTTAAGCTTGAACTAAATGAAGTTCAGACGTCTAAATTTGTGTTAGTTTTAGAAAAGTACATCAATAAATTATATGACGAGGATATTGATAACACAAGTTTTAATAAAAATAATAAACTCAGAGATTTAGAGTTTTATAAGTTGCTATCCAAAGAGCAATTTGACGTTTACAAAAAAGTAAAACTTGAGATTGAACCAACATTAAAATTCAGATTTAATTGATGCCATCTTTAAAACTAAATCTTATTCCTATTATCTAATTACAATAGCACTATTGTTCGTTAATGGTGTATCTTTTTCTCAAGGATTAACTTGTGGCGTTGCTGAACCTTTTTGCGCTGGAGGATCTTCATTAATCTTTGAAAACACTTCAGGTTCTGGTAATGCGGAACCTGGACCTAATTATGGTTGTTTGGGTCAGACACCTAATCCAGCGTGGTATTATTTACAAATCGATCAAGATGGCGATTTAATGTTTAGCCTTATTCAGAATTCTTTGGCAGATTTCACTGGAACTCCTATTGATGTTGATTTTATTGCTTATGGGCCATTTTCAAATACAAATGCATGTGGTCAATTAACAGCTGCAAATACTGTAGCTTGTAGTTTTTCGCCAGCTGCAATTGAAAATTTCACAATACCCAATGCGTTAGCAGGAGAGGTTTATGTTTTATTGATAACTAATTATGATGATATACCTGGTTATATTCAATTACAACAAACCAATTCGGGTGGAGGGACTGCAGGCTCCACAGACTGTTCTATTGTAAATACAGATAATTATTGCGAAGGTGAAGTTATAGATTTGGATGCTACAACTCCTAGTGCAACAAGTTATGAGTGGTTTCAAGATGGCAACCCTTTAGCAGAAACAGGTCCAATATTAACTAATGTTGTTGCGCCAAGTGCTGTATATACTGCTAATGCTATAGATAATTTGGGTGCTATTATTTCAACTTTTGAATTCATAATTAATTTTGAAATTTCACCAATTGCCAATCCAGTAACAGATATGTTACAATGTGATGGTGATAATAATGGATTATATCTTTTCAATTTAGAATCTCAAACAGCTCAAATTTTAGGGATTCAAGATTCAAATGAATTTACTGTAACCTATCATCTTAGTCAAGCTGATGCAGATACTAATACAAATAGTATTACATCTCCTTATGAGAATACATCAAATCCGCAAACCATTTATGCTAGAATTGAAAACAATAAACTAACAGATTGTTTTGATACAACAACTTTTGTTATTCAAGTGTTTGATTCACCTACAGCTAATGTGGTTCCAGATCAAGAGGTTTGTGATGATAATAATGATGGTGTTTGGAGTTTTGATTTGGTAGGACTAACACCATTGGTTTTGGATACGCAAAGTGCAGCACAGTTTAAAGTGTCGTTCCATTTAACACAAAATGATGCAGATAACAATGCGAATATTTTAACATCGCCTTTCCTAAATACATCAAATCCGCAAACAATTTATACCAGAATAGAGAACAATGATAATGAACAATGTTTTGATACAGGATTTTTAAATTTGATTGTATATAACACACCAGTTCCAGCTCCTTTGGTTGAACTCTTTCAATGTGATGATGATGCAGATGGTTTTGTTAATTTCAACTTAACAGAGGCTAATGAATTAATCTCTACTAATTATCTTAACGAAACGTTTACGTTTTATACAGTTTTAGCTGATGCGCAAACAGGAGTTAATGCAATTGCAAATCCAATTACTTATACAAATACAGACCCTTCAGCAGCTCCAGATATTTTATATGTGAGAACTGAAAATACTGATGGTTGTTATGATGTGTCGCAACTAAATTTATTGGTGTCTACAACCAATGTACCCCAAACATTTCAATTGGCATATGAAGTTTGTGATGACACTGTTATTGATGGCGATGATCATAATGGCATTGCAACTTTCGATTTTAGCAATGCCCAAACTCAAATAAGAGCTTTATTTCCAATAGGTCAAGCATTAACGATCACTTATTATGAAACCTTGGATGATGCTTTAGCAGAAACAAATGCAATTCCAGATATAAGCAACCACAGAAATGATGCGTCTCCATTTGTACAAAATATTTACGTTCGTATTGATAGCGATTTGGATAATGCTTGCCTAGGTTTAGGACATCATATTACATTAACTGTTAATCCTGTACCAGAAGTCATTGCAGTTACAAATTATATAGTCTGTGAAGATAATACTGATGGATTCTTTGACTTTGATTTAGAGAGTAAAAATGATGAAGTTTTAAATGGCCAAGATCCAGGAATTTTTGCGGTAACATATCATGAAACTCAGGCTGATGCTGATGCAAATATTGCGGCTTTAGTAAGTCCTTATACCAATCTATCAAATCCTCAACCAATTTATGTGAGGACTACAAATACAATTACAGGTTGTAGCAAATCGGTTGTGAATTTCAGCATAGAAGTTCAGGAAGAAGTGCAGGCAAATCAGAACATGCCATTGTTTGTTATTTGTGATGAATTTGGTGATAATGATGGTTTTGCTGAATTCGATTTATTAAGTCAAGATGTACTTGTTCTAGATGGTCAAGATCCAGCAGATTATAATGTGAGTTATTATTTAACTCAAAATGAAGCTGATTTAGCACTTACCGAATTGGATGATGTTTACCTAAACATAAGCAATCCACAAACAATATATGCTCGTGTTGATGATATTACAATCGCAAATTCTATATGTTGGGCAACTACGGAAATTACCTTACAGGTAGATTTGCTGCCTATTTTTGATCTGGATGACGAGTATTTATTGTGTTTAAATACTAATGGAACAGAAGTGGTTGAGTTACCAATTTTAGATACGCAATTATCTGATGCAGATTATAGTTTTGAGTGGAGTTTAAATGGAAGCTTATTGCCAGCTGAGACAGCTTCAAGTTTAATGCCATCTGTTGGAGGAACATATAGTGTTATAGTGACCAATAATACAACAGGATGTCAGAATAAGGATGCTGCAGTGGTGAATGAGAGTAGTCCACCAATAGTTACAGCAGAAGTGATTTCAAATATTTTTGACAATAATCATATTGTCGAAGTCACGGCAACCGGATTAGGAATATATGAGTTTAGTTTGAGTAATGGTGCTTGGCAATCAAGTAAGATCTTTGAGAATGTTGCTTTAGGAACTCATATTGTTACAGTAAGAGATATTAATGGTTGCGGAATTACTGTAACTTCAGTTTTAGTAATTGATTATCCAGAATTTTTCACACCAAATGGAGATGGTTACCATGATACTTGGAACATCGTTGGGATAGCGACTCAACCAGATGCTGTAATTTATGTTTTTGATAGGTTTGGTAAGCTACTAAAACAATTAAGTCCGACAGGAAACGGTTGGGATGGTACTTTTAATGGTATTAATTTACCGTCAAATGATTATTGGTTTTCCATAGATTATAATGAACCAATTGATGGTGCCAGAAAACAATTTAAAGCACATTTCACACTTAAGCGATAATAAAAAAGCGCCTTGCAACATGTTGCAAGGCGCTTTTTCTGTTAAAATAATTTTACTATAATTTAATAGCTAGTGTTAAGGTAACTAGTGAATTATCTGTGTTTAATCTAGCAACATCAGTTAAGCCAATATTGTAAAGTTGATAATTTAATTCTCTTTCAGAATTTTCATATGCTAAATCTAGAGTAGTGCCTCCAAAGTTATAACCAATACCTAGTGAGTATCCTTTTAAGTTTCCGTAAAATGAATCATCTTCATAAGGGCTTTCTTCAAACTTATAACCGCCTCTAAAACTTAGTTGTTTGTGTCTTAATTCACCTCCAATTTTATAAGTATTTGCTGCTTTTAGGTTATTACTAATAATCATATTTTGTTCAGCAAAATAAGAATCTGTTACAGGCTTGAACTTTGTTTTACCATAATCTTTTCTTGAATAATCGAAACTTATAAGTCCTTTTTTACCAAATACTAAAGCTGCACTTCCTGTCATTTTTGCAGGTGTTTGTAATTTATATTGAGGAAAAATATTTACAATTTGAGGGTTTATTGTTTGTCTTACATCGGTTCCAGCGTCATCTCTAACTGTTGTTAGGTACTGTGTTGTTTCTTCATTTATGGTGTACCATATTGGAGAATCATATGAAAATCCAACTCTTAATGTCTCGTTTACTTTTGCAATTGTTCCTAATTGAAATGAAAATCCCGAACCAATTGTAGATAAGTTGTTTTCAAATCCAACTTCATTAATTAATGATCCAATATTTGAATTAGATTCAAATAAGTAAGTTGATCGTTCGTAATTAATAAAATGTGAATTTAAATTTAATCCTAAATAAATATTCTCATCATATTGAAATGCTACATTTACACCAAATTTACCGTTGTAGCCTAAAGCAGCATAAGAATATTCTTGATTAAATGATCCAGGAGCAACATTTGAAGTATATGTAGTGTTTTCATCTTCATCAGCCTCAGGTTCTAAAATATATGATTCATAACCTAGTAAACCTTGCTGATTTGCAAATCCATAAATAGCTCCAATATCACCATAAGCATCTGTATATGATTCATCTTCAAATGCCGAAATTTCATCAAGTCTTAATCCTTGAGCATAACCCAGAAAATAACTATCAATAGATCTTGAATTTGTTCCAGACGCAAAGAAATCATCGTCAAAATTTTGTGTTTGCTCATATGATAATCCTATAACAAATTTTCTCCAAGGAGAATTACTATTTGTATTATTGAATACAAAAACAGCACCAGCTTGATTTAAGTCGAAACTTGAATCAGAAGCAGAATTTTGTGTTCCAAAGTAATTAGTTTTTGTGTCATTGCTATAATTAGATAGTGAAAGTGATGCATGACTATTAGTAAAAATAGCTGATCCTGCAGGATTTAAACTTACTGCAGACATATCACCACCAAGTGCACCAAAGGCACCACTCATAGCTCTGAATCTTGCAGTTCCTTGAGCATCTCCAGATGAGTAACGCAACGCATCAGAAATATCCTGAGCGTTCAACATAGGCATAGATAATATACCTACGAATAGTATTAAAAACTTTTTCATATCAATTTTTTTTCTTTTCAATAAAATTTAGTCGACTAGTTGTTTCCTCTTTTTTTAGATGAACTGCTACTGCTTCTTGAAGAAGAAGATGATCTTGAACTGGAATTATTATTACTCCTAGTAGAAGAAGATCGATTTGTTGTACTTCTTGAAGATGTGTTGTTATTAGATCGAGAAATATTACGACTTCCAGAATTATTATTTATTCTATTCGATCGTGTTGCAGTATTACGTGATCTCGATGTGTTATTGTTTGATCGAGTCGTTGTAGGTCTTGTTCTATTTGAAGTTGTTCCTATTGTTCTTCTATTTGAAGTTGTTCCTATTCTTCTAGATGCGTTAGGATTAATAATTCTACGATTAGAAGTAGTAGATCTGTTAGCGGTCGAACGTCTATTCAAATCGCTAGAAACAGTTCTTCTAGAAGTGTTTGAACCATTTACAGAACTTCGTCTATTTATATTTGAAATACCACTATTCGCATAAGTTGCACCTCGTCTTGTTGAGTTGTAAGCAAGAGCACGTCCGCTATATTGTCTTCCATAATAACCATTGTTATAGTAATTACCATAATAAGGATTGCCATAATAACCACCATATCCAAAAGAGTTGTTCCAGCCCCAACCATAGCCAAAATCAAGCCATAATGGTCTATTCCAACCATAATAATTTATTCCATTACCCCAAACATTCCCGTAACCATAACCGTAATTCCATCCCCAAGATGTAAAATAAGGTCTGTTCCACCATATACTATTAAATGCATGTCCACCATAAATATTAATAGTTACATCTGAGTTATTTTCTCCCCAACCAGCATAATTATCGTAGTAAAGAGTGTCATTTTCTTCAACATAATCACCTTCATAAGAATCAATATCAGTAAAGATTACATCATTTTCATCTGAAAGGGAAGCATATTGTTCAGTCTTTTCTTTAAAATAGTTTTTATAGTATTGGCTATTATCAGCAGTAGGTTCTTCAGTTACATATTCAACAGTTCTCTCTGTTTCACCGTAAATACTGTCGGTTTCATATCCAGCATATTGATAAGAACCACAAGAAAACATAGCAAAGGCTATAACAAGTGTTCCAATAAATTGCAGTTTTGATTTTAAGTAGTTGTATAATTGCATAACTCTATAAATTTATTGTTGAACAAAACAAAAATAGTTAGTTTTGTTGAACTATTTTTTTATTTAACATAGTCACAATATTTGTGCCAAAATACGATATATGAGCAAAAACCTTACAAGTAGGAGTGAAGATTACTCTAAATGGTACAACGAACTGGTTGTAAAGGCTGATTTGGCTGAGAATTCAGCAGTTAGAGGTTGCATGGTTATTAAACCGTATGGTTATGCGATTTGGGAGAAAATGCAAGCTGAATTAGATAGAATGTTTAAGGAAACAGGTCACCAAAATGCATATTTTCCGCTTTTTGTACCAAAAAGTTTGTTTGAAGCCGAAGAAAAAAATGCAGAAGGCTTTGCCAAAGAATGCGCCATTGTTACACATTACAGGTTGCAGAACGACCCTGATAATCCAGGAAAATTACGTGTTGATCCAGAAGCTAAACTAGAAGAAGAACTTATTGTTAGGCCTACTAGTGAAGCAATTATATGGAATACTTATAAAGGATGGATTCAATCTTACAGAGATTTACCATTATTAATAAACCAGTGGGCTAATGTAGTTCGTTGGGAAATGAGAACACGATTGTTTTTGAGAACGTCAGAATTTTTATGGCAAGAAGGGCATACAGCACATGAAACTAAAGGTGAAGCTATGGCTGAAGCTGAGTTAATGAATAATATATATGCAGAATTTGCTGAAAATTTCATGGCTATTCCAGTTATAAAAGGAGTGAAAACTGAAAGCGAACGTTTTGCAGGAGCTGAAGAAACGTTTTGTATTGAAGCTTTAATGCAAGACGGAAAGGCACTTCAAGCTGGAACATCTCACTTTTTAGGGCAAAATTTCGCAAAAGCGTTTGATGTTAAGTTTACTAATAAAGAAGGGAAAAAGGACTATGTTTGGGCAACTTCTTGGGGAGTTTCTACGCGCTTAATGGGAGCCTTAATAATGACGCATAGCGATGATAAAGGGTTAGTGCTGCCGCCAAATCTTGCGCCAAATCAAGTTGTTATTGTTCCAATTTATAAAAATGATGAGCAATTGGAAGAAATTTCAAATGTTGTCAATTCAATCACAGCTGAATTAAGAGCAAAAGGTGTTTCAGTAAAATATGACAATCGTACAACATATAGACCAGGAGCAAAGTTTGCACAACATGAATTACAAGGTGTACCATTACGAATTGCCATTGGACCTAAAGATTTAGAAAACGGAACAGTTGAATTAGCAAGAAGAGACACTTCAGAAAAGGAGATCATACAACTTGAGAATATTGTAGATAAAGTTGTGACTTTAATGACAGTTATTCAAAATGATTTAAATCAAAAAGCATTGGATTATAGAGACAGCCATATCACAGAAGTTGATAGTTTTGATGAGTTTAAAGAGGTGCTTGAGACTAAAGCAGGATTTATTTCAGCGCATTGGGATGGCTCTTCAGAAACGGAAGACAAAATAAAGGAGCTTACAAAAGCAACAATTAGATGTATTCCTATGAATAATAAACAAGAAAATGGCGCATGTGTGCTCACTGGGAAGCCTTCAACTCAGCGTGTTTTGTTTGCTAAAGCCTACTAAGAATTAAATTTTGATAAAAAATTCATTAAGAAGTTGCAACATTTAAAAATAGTTGTATTTTTGCATCCGCAATGGAAACATTGTAAGTTTTTTGAAAAATAAAACAAGTTTGAGTGAGATGTATCAAATTTGAATGATTAAAAGATAAATGGCCCGTTCGTCTATCGGCTAGGACGCATGGTTTTCATCCATGTAAGAGGGGTTCGATTCCCCTACGGGCTACAACTATATAATAAGAAAAAAACAAATGGCAAATCATAAGTCGGCGTTAAAAAGAATTAGAAGTAACGAAGCTAAACGTTTAAGAAACAAGTATAAGCACAAAACTACTCGTAATGCAATTAAAAAATTGCGTGAAACTGAGAGTAAAAAAGAAGCTGAAGAATTATTTGTTAATGTAACTTCAATGATTGATAAATTAGCGAAGAAAAACATTATTCATAATAATAAAGCAGCTAACTTAAAATCTGGTTTAGCAAAGCATATCGCAACGCTTTAATAGCAATTGTGAAGTGAAATACAAAAGCCTTTCATCCGAAGTATCGGAATGAAAGGCTTTTTTTGTTGCAATACGTCCATAAAAAAAACCTCAATACTATTTTATTGAGGTTTTTTGCATAATGTAAAGAATAAGGGTTTAGCTATTCATTGAAATCAAAAACTCTTCGTTATTTCTTGTTTGCTTGAATCTGTCATTAATAAATTCCATAGCTTCAACTGGATTCATATCTGCTAAGTATTTACGCATTACCCACATTCTTTGTATAGTATTTTCATCTAATAAAATGTCATCTCTACGTGTACTTGAAGATGTTAAGTCAATTGCAGGGAATATTCTTCGGTTAGATATTTTTCTATCTAATTGAAGTTCCATGTTACCAGTTCCTTTAAACTCTTCAAAAATCACTTCATCCATTTTTGAGCCTGTTTCTGTAAGTGCAGTAGCAATAATTGATAATGAACCTCCATTTTCAATATTACGAGCTGCACCGAAAAAACGTTTTGGCTTGTGTAATGCATTAGCATCAACACCACCACTTAATATTTTACCTGAAGCTGGTTGAACTGAATTATAAGCACGAGCAAGTCTTGTTATAGAATCTAAAAGAATGACTACGTCATGTCCGCATTCCACTAATCGTTTTGCTTTTTCTAAAACGATATTTGCAATTTTAACATGCTCGTGAGCTTCTTTATCAAATGTAGAAGCAATTACTTCACCACGTACATTACGTTGCATGTCGGTAACTTCTTCAGGACGTTCATCAATTAATAATATCATTAAATATACTTCAGGATGATTGGCAGCAATAGCATTAGCAATATCCTTTAATAACATTGTTTTACCAGTTTTTGGTTGCGATACAATCATACCACGTTGCCCTTTTCCAATAGGAGCAAACAAGTCCATTATTCGAGTTGAAATAGTGCTTTGCTTTTCAGCTATATTGAATTTTTCTTGTGGAAATAAAGGTGTTAAATGTTCAAAAGAAACACGATCTCTTACCACTTGTGGATCCATTCCGTTTATTTTGGTTACCTTAATTAATGGGAAATATTTTTCACCTTCTTTAGGAGGTCTAACATTTCCAAGTACTGTATCTCCAACTTTTAAACCGAATAATCTTATTTGTGATTGCGATACATAAATATCATCAGGTGATGATAAATAGTTATAATCTGATGAGCGTAAAAAGCCATAACCATCTGACATAACATCTAAAACACCTTCACTTTCAATAATAGCATCAAATTCAAAATCTGGTTCTCTATAACGATTTCTGCTGTCTTTGTTCCCAGAATCTTTTGGTCCTTGATTAGAATTCCCTCTATTTTGATTTCTACTTTGAGGTGGTTTATTTTCTCTTGGTGGACGCTTTTGAGGTACCACCTTTTGTGGTTGATTAGTATTATCTTCCTTAGTTTCTTGAGGATTTTTATCTGTTGCAACAGGAGTTTTTTCCTTTTTTACAGGATGATTATGAACAGGTTCTTTTTTAGCATGAACCGGCTGTTTTTTTACAGGAACTGGCTGTTTTTCCTTTGGCTTGAAATCAAGTTGTTTTTGACTTTTATCGTCATTATCACGCTGTACGCGTTCACGTCTTGGTTTTGGCTTAGGTTTTTCAATAACCTCTGTAGCTTTAATTGCTGAAGGATTTGCGGCTTGATGATCTAATATTTGATATACTAAATCTAATTTTTTTAATGAGCGATACTTTGAAATATTAAGCTCTTTAGCTATGTCCTGTAAATCAGGTAGCTTCATTTCTTTTAATTGTGAAATTTCAAACATTGTAAATTTGAATAATTAGTTTTTGAGAATAAATTAATCTTTTAGTTCCTTTATTGGAAGTTGGAAGAAAAATTTGATTTTGATTTCTTTTTTTGAAGATTAACTATATAATACACAGATGTGTAATACATAGACTATGCAATTATACGACTTTATTTTTAATAATTTATAAATGTTTAAAAAGAAACCATTATTTTTGCTTCTCAATTATTGTTAATGTTACAACGTATTCAAACCATATATTTATTAATTGCTGCTGGTATTTCCGGAGGCTTGATATTTTTGTTTGATCTTTGGACAAATAGTAAAGGCCTAAAGGTCTTTGCTCAAGATGAAACCCTATATTTTTCATTGTTCATGGGATCCGTTGCATTGTCATTAATTTCAATATTTAGATACAAAGACAGGCAGTCACAATTTGTTTTGGGACGCCTTAATATCATATCAAACTTTATTTTACTAGGATTATTTGTGTATCGTTCACTAAGCTTATCTGGAGAAGCATCTGATGTTTCTGAGAAAGGTATTGGGATTCTTCTACCTATTTTATCTATCGTGTTTTTGGTTTTAGCCAATAAGGCCATAAAAAAGGATGAAGATCTTGTAAAATCTGTTGATCGACTGAGATAAACCTATTATCTTAATTATATTAGTGCGTAAGCCCAAGGTGAAGATCTTGGGCTTTTTTATCGCTTAAATTCAATAACCTCTAAATTCTGAATTTTTTTGCCATCAATTTCAAAACGTACCATAGTTCTTACGTTATGAAAACCGTGGGTGCCAATTGCTCCAGGATTTATATGCAATAAATCCAATTTTTTGTCTGGCATCACTTTAAGTATATGGGAATGACCAGAAATAAATATATCTGGAGGGTTAAGCTTTAATTCTTCTTTTACTCGATTATTATAACTAGGTGGATAGCCACCAATATGGGTAATCCACACATCAATAGCTTCACAATTAAACCTGTTATGCTCTGGAAATTCTGCACGAGCTTCAGCATTATCAATATTTCCGTAAACAGCTCGAAGTGGTTTTAGTTTTTTTATAGCATCAGTAACCATTAAATCTCCAATATCTCCAGCATGCCAAACTTCATCAGCAAGCTTGACATATTTTAAAATGTTGTTATCAATATAACTATGTGTGTCAGACAACAAGAGTATCTTCGTCATTTTTTCGGTTTTAGAGCTGGAGACCTTCAAAGCAATAACGCATTAAATTCTCTTAAAGGTTAAATATAACTTAACACTTACAACTTCAGGCTTAGGTCTTCAGACTTCTTTCTTATATTTGTGTCTTCGTAACAAAAATAGCGTATTCATTTGAGATATTTTATTGAACTTTCATATAATGGAAAAAGGTATCATGGTTGGCAAAAACAACCAAATGCTATTTCGGTACAGGAAGTTCTTGAAGATGGTTTGTCTAAGTTGTTAAAAACTCAATCAACTATTTTTGGGGCAGGAAGAACAGATTCTGGTGTTCATGCTGAGCAGATGTTTGCGCATTTTGATTATCATATTCCTTTAGACTTTGAAGTTCTAATTTTTAAGCTCAATTCTTTTTTACCAAATGATATCAGTATTAAAAATATTGTTGAAGTAGATGCAGAATCGCATGCAAGGTTTGATGCTAAAAGCAGAACATACAACTACAAGATTGCTTTAAAAAAAGATGTGTTTAACTATGAAGGGTCTTATTATTTAAAGCATCGATTAGATGTTATAAAAATGAAAGAAGCCGCAAAAATTCTATATGATTATAGAAATTTTAAATGCTTTTCAAGGAGCAATACAGATGTAAAAACGTATAATTGTGAAATCATGTTAGCTGAGTGGCGAGAAGTTGATAATCAATTAATATTTTCAATAAAAGCGGATCGTTTTTTACGCAATATGGTAAGAGCTATTGTAGGTACGATGCTTAATATTGGAAATGGTAAAACAAGTATTGAAGAGTTTCATGAGATTATAAAACTTGAAGATCGAACTAAAGCTGGAGCTTCAGTTCCTGCACAAGGGTTATATTTGTCTGCAATAGAATACGATAAAAAGATATTTAAATAAATGGCGAAAGTTAGTAAAGAAGTTTTTGATTTAGGATTGTTTAAAAGGCTGCTAATGTTTATTAAACCATACAATCATATTTTCGGAATAACGCTTTTTTCGGTTTTCGGACTTGCCATTTTTGGAGCCATTAGACCAAAAGTTTTACAAGTTGCTATTGATGAAAATATTGCTGCCAAAGTTGATGAAGGATTTCTTTATTATATACTGGTTTATGGTGGGCTTCTACTAATTGAGGTAATTTGTAATCTTTTGTTTATTTATTACGCAAATTGGTTAGGACAAACAGTAGTGCGAGATATTAGAGTAAAACTGTTTCAGCATATCCTAAAATTTAAAATGAAATATTATGACAATTCTAGTGTTGGTCTTTTAATTACTAGAGCTGTTACGGATATGGAGCGTATAGCAGATATTTTTGGTGAAGGATTGTTTATGATATTCAGCGATTTATTAAAAATGTTTATAGTAGGTTGTGTAATGGCTTATATGAATTGGCGTTTGAGTATTATAATTTTTTGTACACTTCCACTAATTTTATTTGCTACCAAGATTTTTCAGAAATACATGAAAAAGGCTTTTGAAGAAGTAAGAACAGAAGTGTCCAACTTAAATTCCTTCGTGCAAGAACGTGTTACTGGAATGAAAATTTTGCAGTTATTTACACGTGAAGATATTGAGTATAAAAATTTCAAAATTATTAATAATCGCCATAAAAACGGATGGTTAAAAACCGTTTGGTATAACTCAATCTTCTTTCCAATTGCGGAATTATTATCATCGATAACCTTAGGTTTGGTTGTTTGGTATGGAGGTTTAAATGTCGTTAATCAACAACTTACAACCTTAGGTGATCTTACAGCTTTCATTATGTTTATTCCAATGATTTTTAGACCATTAAATCAGATTGCGAATAAGTTTAACACGTTACAAATGGGAATGGTTGCAGCAGATCGTGTATTTAAAGTGTTAGATACATCCTCAAATATTGATGATTCTGGAACCCGAATTGCTGCTCATTTTAATGGAGATATTCAGTTTAAAAAGGTTCATTTTTCTTATGTTGAAGACGAAGAGGTTTTAAAAGGCATTTCTTTTAATGTAAAAGCTGGTGATACTGTTGCGATTGTTGGTGCAACTGGAGCTGGAAAATCTACTATTATTAATTTATTAAATCGATTTTATTCTATCAAATCGGGAGATATTTTAATTGATAATATTAATATAAAGGAAGTCACTTTAATTTCATTACGAAAACAAATTGCTGTGGTATTACAAGATGTTTTCTTATTTGCCGATACCATTTTGAATAATATCACACTTAATAATCCAGATATTTCTGAAGAGCAAGTAAAAGTTGCAGCAAAGCAAATAGGTATTCATGATTTTATTATGAGCTTGCCAAATGGTTATCATTATAATGTAAAAGAGCGAGGCGTCATGTTATCATCTGGACAGCGTCAATTAATATCATTTTTGCGTGCTTACGTAACAAACCCAAGCATTTTAATCTTAGACGAAGCAACATCTTCTATTGATACGTATTCTGAAAAATTAATTCAAGATGCTACAGATAAAATCACTAAAGGAAGAACGTCTATTGTGATTGCACATCGTTTAGCAACTATAAAAAAAGCAGATAGCATTATTGTTATGGATGCTGGTGAAATTGTAGAACAAGGTACACATGCTGAGTTGTTAGAAAAAGAAGGTGGTTATTACAGGAACTTATATGAAGTTCAGTTTTTACAGGAAGAAGTCCAGTAGTAGTTTAGGATAAATCAGACTTAATTTTTTCAACAAGTTCTTCCGTGTTTTTATACATGATAAACTCACCATTTTTAATATATGAAACCTGACCAGTTTCCTCTGAAACTACTAAGGCAAGTGCATCAGTTTTTTCAGTAATACCAATGGCAGCTCTGTGACGTAATCCAAAGCGTTCGGGTATGTTTTTTTCATTATTTACAGGAAGAATGACACGTGTCGCTTTTACCACATTATCAGCAATTATAATGGCTCCATCATGTAAAGGACTGTTTTTGAAAAAGATACTTTCCAAAATGGGTTGCGTTACTTTTATATTCATTTCGTCTCCTGTTGCCAGTAGAAAATCGAGATTATTATTGCGCTCTAAAATAATTAAAGCGCCAGTTTTGGAGGCTCCCATTTTTACACATGCCGTAACAACAATTTCAGCTTCAGTTTCATTAATAGACTGCGTTTTTAAGAAATTAAGACGTTTGCTTAATCCTCCTTTTGATCCAATATTAGTAGAACCAATCATTAATAGAAATTTTCTAATTTCAGGCTGAAACACCACAATTAAGGCAATAATACCAACACTCATAAAACCACCAAAAATACCACTCAGCAATTCCATATTAAGAGCACTCGTTAGTCTCCATGCTAAGTAAATGAAAATGATACCAATAAAAATATTGATAGCAACTGTACCTTTTATCAGCTTGTAAACATAATAGAGTAGCAGCGCGACAAGAATAATGTCGATGACATCAATGACTGTAAATTTTAAGAGATCGTCAAATATTTCCAATTGACCGTTAGATTTTAAATTTTAATAAATATAGTTAATAATTGATGAACTCATTATTGCTAATCTTAACATTATCTGATTTTAGTTTTAGTAATTGGGTTTTGATAGAAATATAATCTTGAAAATTTAAGTTTTGACTAAAGTTTAGGTAGATTATATTTTCTTGAGAATTTATTTGGTCAAGAGTATTTGCTAACTTAGATAAGTTAGTTTTTGTAGAAAACGATTCAGAATTATGATTTACAATTATTATTTCATCAGTCGAATTGAATTTAATAATGATGTTGTTTTCAGAATCACCTAAATCTGAAATTTTCGAGAGGTAATCGCCGGAAACTCCAGTATGATAAACCATATCAGTGAAATCAATAAAGGATAAGTTTTTCAAATCTGTATTATTACAAGTAAAATAATTGCGTGCATTTTCATTTTTATGCATCCCATCACCTTGACGCTTTTCTTGTAAATATTGTAAATGAGGTAGAATCTGTTTTAAGCTTAATCGGTTATCAATATTCACTAGCCAATTAGTAGTGCTAATCATGTTTTTTCTATTGAATTCAATGCTATCAGTTTCTTCAATATAAAACATATATATTGGCGAAACATCCAAAATTTCTGTGATATCTTGGTTGGTTGTTTCTGGTAACTGCACTATTTTTTCAGTACATGATATAAATGAAAAAATCAGCATTACTTTAAGTAATTGTTTCATAAGTGATTAATGAGTTTTACACATTCCACAGCTTCTTTTACATCATGAACTCTTAAGATTTTAGCTCCTTTTAATAAAGCAATAGTGTTTAAAGATGTGGTTCCATTTAATGCTTTTTCAGTAGAAGTATCTAATAATTTATAAATCATTGATTTTCGAGAAACACCAACAAGTATTGGTTTTTCTAACATTTTTAATAAGTCCAAATGACTTAGTATTTCGTAATTTTGCTCAAGTGTTTTAGAAAATCCAAAGCCAGGATCAATAATCACGTCAACAATTTTATGAGTTTTTGCTTCAGCAATGCGTTCAGAAAAATAGTAAATGATATCTTTTAGCAAATCGTTATAGACAGTATGCTGCTGCATATTTTGTGGATTGCCTTTCATGTGCATCATCACATAAGGAACTTGAAGCTTTCCAACAGTTGCTAGCATATTTACATCTAATTTTCCTGCTGAAATATCATTAATCATAGCTGCTCCAGCATCAAAACATGGTTTAGCAATCTCACTTCTAAATGTGTCTATAGACAAATTAATTGCTGGAAACTGCTTTACCAATAACTCCACAATTGGAATAATTCTACTCAATTCTTCAGTTTCGCTTACATGTTCAGCTCCAGGACGTGAACTATATGCACCAACATCAATAAAAGTTGCACCTTCAGACAACATAAGTTCAACCTGATTTAAAATTGAAGTTTCATCTTTAAAGCGTCCACCATCATAAAACGAATCAGGAGTTACATTTAGAATTCCCATGACTTTTGGAGTCGATAAATCAATAAGTTTCCCTTTGCAATTAATGGTCATTCGTGAGGTATTGTACGTTGTTAGGTTATGGATTTAAAATAAACTTTGATTAGTCTTAAATTTAAGCGAAATTTACGCAAAATTCAATTGACTTTATGCAAAATACATCAAAACAATATGATGATGTTATCACAACATGCAGAGATTTATTTATTAAAAAAATGAGTGATTATGGTAGTGCTTGGAGAATTCTGAGGCTGCCTTCATTAACAGATCAGATTTTTATAAAAGCACAGCGTATTAGAGGTTTACAACAAAATGATGTTAGAAAAGTAGATGAAGGTCAAGAAAGTGAATTCATTGGTATAATAAATTATTGTATCATGGCACTTATTCAACTTGAAAAGGGTGTTGTAGAGCAACCAGACTTATCGGTTGAAGAAGCAACGAAGCTCTATGATAGACAAGTTGGCATAACAAAGCAGTTGATGCAAGATAAAAATCATGATTATGGTGAAGCTTGGCGTGATATGAGAGTGAGCTCATTAACAGATTTGATATTGCAAAAGTTGTTACGTGTAAAACAAATTGAAGATAATTCAGGTAAAACAATAGTAAGTGAAGGCATAGATGCTAACTATCAAGATATGGTTAATTACGCTGTTTTCGCAATGATACATTTAAAAGCATAAGTATGAAATATTTAGTACATATTAGTAGACTCTTAGTCGGAGTCTTATTTATTATTTCTGGTCTAATAAAGCTCAACGATCCTTTAGGATTCTCATATAAGCTTCAAGAGTATTTTAGTACAGAAGTTTTAAATATGCCGTTTTTAGAGCCTTATGCTTTAGCTATTTCAGTGTTTGTTGTTGTTTTTGAGGTTGTACTTGGTGTGTTTTTACTTATAGGTTACAAACCAAAATTCACAGCCTGGAGTTTGTTACTCATGATTGTGTTTTTTACATTTTTAACTTTCTATTCAGCTTACTTTGATAAAGTTAAAGATTGTGGATGCTTTGGTGATGCCCTTAAATTGACACCTTGGGAGAGTTTTACCAAGGACATAATTTTGCTATTTTTTGTACTTATATTATTCATAGGAGTAAAACATATCAAACCTTTATTCAGCAAACTACCTACAACAGTTTTTGCCTTGCTAAGTTTTATTTTATGCTTATGGTTTGGCTATCACGTATTGATGCATTTGCCTTCAAAAGATTTTAGAGCATACAAAATTGGAGATAACATATTGGAAAATATGAAGATTCCCGACGATGCTCCAAAAGCAATTCAGGAGTTTACTTGGACTTTTAATGTCAATGGAGAAGAAAAAGAATTTGTCACTAATGGAAGTTATCCGCAAGTTGAAGGTGACTATGTTGGTGTTAAAACTAAACTTATAAAAGAAGGTTATGAACCACCAATTTTAGATTTTTCAATAGAAAATGAAAATGGCGATGTTACAGAAGAAATACTTCAAACTGAAAATTTAATAATGATTGTGTCTTACAATTTAGATACTGCTGAAAAAGAAGGCTTGGCCAAAATAAAAGCCTTTTCTGATGAAGCTATTAAAAAAGGATATACAGTAATTGGTATGACATCTTCTGGAGATGAGGCTAAACAGAGAATAAAAAATGAGTATAAACTGAATTTTGATTTCTACCTGTGTGATGAAAAAGCTTTAAAAACTGTAGTGAGATCAAATCCAGGAGCTTTGGAGATTGATGCAGGCACAGTAAAACAAAAAAAGCATTGGAACGATTTTGAAGAATTGATTTTAGAAGAATTACCAAACGCAAAACCAAACCTAGATTTTGATCTAAAAGCAGAATTGGACGAGATTTATAAATTAGATCAAGGTGTTAGAGAAATTTATTTTGCTCAAACTAAAGAAGATAAAGATGCCTTAGCAGAATCATTAAATCTTCCAATTCAAGAAGAAGCTTTAGGATACATGAAGATATGGAACGAAGTAGATTCTATTAATTTAGTTAAAGTTGAAAAAATAATAAAAGAACATGGTTATCCTGGGAAATCAAAAGTAGGAGAACCTACAAATGAAACGGTTTGGTATGTTATTCAGCATTCACCAAAAATTGCAGAGTATTTACCAATGATTAAAGAAGCTGCAGCTAATGGAGATTTAGGTAAAAATCTTGTAGCTATGATGGAAGATCGTTATTTAATGCAAACAGGGAAGGAACAAATTTATGGAACTCAAGGGACGACTCTTGGAAGAGATGCAAACAATCCAATTAACATCATTTGGCCAATTAAAAACTCTAAAGACGTAAATAAACTTAGAGTAGAAGTTGGTTTTAATGAGACCGTTGAGTCTTATGGTAAACGATTATATGGAGATGATTTTGTGTTTAAAAATTACACATTGAAAGAAGTTAAGCTATTAGATAAAGACAATACTTGGATTCAAGGTTTACTGAAAGATATAAACTAAACTTATGAGAAAAAATATAGTAGCAGGAAATTGGAAAATGAATAATGATTTGCGAAAAACGCAAGCATTAATTAAAGCATTAGACGAAAAGATAAAAACCTCTAAAACAGAGGTTATGATTGCACCAGTTTTTGTGAATTTACAGTCTGCTGTGAAGCAATTAAAAGATAGCTATATTGAAGTTATTGCTCAGAATATGCATTTTGCCGATAGTGGTGCTTATACAGGTGAAGTAGGCGCGAAAATGCTTAAAAGCGTCGGTGTTAAAACCGTTATTTTAGGTCATAGTGAGCGCAGAGCATATTTCAATGAAACTGATGAGTTGCTCATAAAAAAAGTTGATGCGGCATTAAAAAATAACATGCGAGTTATTTTTTGTTTTGGAGAAGAGCTTAAAGATAGAAAATCTGGCAATCACCAAAATGTTGTTGAAAGTCAGATAAAAAACGTTTTGTTTCATTTACCAGCATCGTCCTTTGAAAATATAGTTTTGGCTTACGAACCAGTTTGGGCTATTGGAACTGGAGAAACTGCAAGTCCTGAGCAGGCTCAAGACATGCATAAATTTGTTAGAGAAACACTTTCCAATAAATACAAGGCCTCTTTAGCCAAAAATATGTCCATTATTTATGGAGGAAGTGTTAAGCCAGATAATGCCAAAGAAATTTTTTCTAAACCAGATGTTGATGGTGGCCTTATTGGAGGTGCATCACTTAACGCTGATGATTTCTTCGCTATTGTAAACGCATTTTAATATATGTCTGATCAAATATATATTGGTTATAATTTTAATGTAAACCCTTTACAGCCTGCAGTTGAAATTTTAATTGCAGAACTAGGTTTGGCTGACTTTGAAAGTTTTGTTGAAACCGAAGTAGGCGTAACTGCTTATATTCAAAAAGTGGATTGGCGTTCAGATATTTTAGACGATATTCAGATACTAAATTCTAAGGAATTTGAAATTAATTATACATTTGAAGAAATAGAGCAAACCAATTGGAATGAAGAGTGGGAAAAAAATTTCAATCCTATTGTTGTAGATAATTTATGTGCAGTTCGAGCGCCTTTTCATGAGGCTTTTAATACCAAATACGATATTGTTATTGAGCCAAAAATGAGTTTTGGCACAGGTCATCATGAAACAACTCATATGATGATTCAACATATTTTAAAAAATGATTTCACAAATAAATCTGTTTTAGATATGGGCTGCGGCACAGGAGTTTTGGCTATTCTAGCAGAATTAAAAGGAGCTTCAAAACTGGATGCCATAGATATTGATAATTGGTGTTATTTAAATAGTATTGAAAATGTTGAGCGTAATAATTGTAAAAACATTTCAGTTTATGAAGGCGATGCTAAACTTCTAGAGGGTAAAAACTACGAGATTATTATAGCAAACATTAATAGAAATATCTTGTTGCAAGATTTAAAGCAGTACGCAAACTGTTTATCTAAAAATGGCACAATATTTTTAAGCGGATTTTATAAGAATGACATAAAAATAATTGAAGGAGAGTGCAATAAGTATATGTTAAAATTAGTTGAATCTATTGAAAGAAATAACTGGGTTTCGTTAAAATTCTTAAATTAGTTGTAGAAAAGTATTAAAAATATGAGTTCCAAAGAAAAAGTAAAAGAAGACCTCCTCGTTGATACCTTAGAACAAAGTTTAAACGAGATTGTTTTGTACAATGATGATGTAAATACATTTGACCACGTCATAGATACGCTTATTTATGCTTGCGAGCATACACCTGAACAAGCAGAACAATGTTCGATATTAGTGCATTATAAAGGAAAATGCACAGTAAAAACTGGTGTATACGATGAACTAGAGCCAAGATGTTCCATGTTGTTGGACGCTGGGTTAAGTGCCGAAATTATATAATAAAAGCCCTGAAATTTTTCAGAGCTTTTTTAGTGTTAAAATATAATTATTAGTTATTTGTTCATTCTACCTACTGCACAACTTACATAACTTTTTGCTTTTTTTATCAATGGATTTTCAGCTCCTTCAACTGGATAGCCTATTTGAGAAAGTAAATCAACAGCCTCCTTTAAAGTCTTATCATCAGAATAGTTAAAAGATACAGAATAGGCATCATTGTTAACGCTAATATCACTTAATCCGTCAATATTACTTAACCTAGTGATAATTGTGTTTGCACAACCACCACATTTTAAGTTTTGTATTTTAAGTTTTGTATTCATTATTTTGTCTTGCAGGTGCTAATTCCAAATGGCTTATATAAAGGGCAAAAACTAATGAAACTAGTTAAAAGAAAAACAATTGCAAATGCCATTAATACATATGCCAATGTACCTTCAATAATGTCAAAATAATACAATAAAGCAATACCAATAGCTAAAAAAACTCTTAGTACTTTGTCTGTGTTTCCCATGTTTTTTTTCATAATTTATATAATTTAATGTTTATAATGTTGAAGGACAAACAAATTTTGTTATTGGTAAATCGGTGTTTTTAATAGCACCATATCCAGAGTCAATATCAATTAGATTATTAAAGCCTCTGGCTTTCAAAATTGAAGCTGCTATGACTGAGCGATAACCACCTGCACAATGCACATAATAGGTTTTA
>Ga0075467_10000487_pt1 | contig 31551 bp, 24 predicted proteins | sample DEB08_DNA_9_FD_75067 | JGI IMG/M metagenome (GOLD analysis project Ga0075467, IMG submission 75067) | Aqueous microbial communities from the Delaware River and Bay under freshwater to marine salinity gradient to study organic matter... | ecosystem: Environmental > Aquatic > Marine > Coastal ... | reverse complement strand
TGAACGATATTATCTCGATAGAAACCGAAAACAGGGGAACACATTTTATTGGTAGTATTGTTTTTATTCACGAAGGCACATATAGCACCAGTGAAGTAAAAGAGTTGGTTATCATAGACGGTCAACAACGACTTACAACCATCAATGTTTTGTATGTTGCCTTATATCGCTTTGCAAAAGATAGTGGAAATGCACAGGATGCAGAGCGGCTTTACAATATGTTTTTGACCAACCAATATGTAAAAAACGAATCGAGCAAATTAAAACTGAAACAAACAGATGCTAATTCAGTAGCCTTCAAAGCTATTTTATTGGGCACAGATAATAGTTCTTTGACCTACTCTAATGTTACCGAGAACTATAACTTTTTCAGAAGCATTATCACCGAAGAAAATTTTGAAACCATCCTCAGGGGTTTGAATCGCCTGATATTTGTTGAAATTTCATTAGAGCGTGACAAAGACGACCCACAACGGATTTTTGAAAGTTTAAATTCAACAGGTTTAGACTTGTCGCAATCAGACCTGATTCGGAATTACATTTTGATGGATTTGCCACCCAAAGACCAAAACCGGATTTTTGAAACCATTTGGAGTCCCATTGAAGAAAATGCCAGAGATTATGTAAAGCAAAGCTCTTTGGTTTCTGAATTTATTCGGGATTATTTGACGCTAAGAAACAAAAAAATTCCAAACAAAAATAAAGTTTACGCTGAGTTTAAAAGCATTTATACCAACAAAAAGGATGAAGCGTATCATCAGGAATTGGAAAACATAAAATCACTTTCCATTCATTACAAAAAGTTTGTAAATCCATCAACTGTTGCCGATTTGAGCGTACGGAAAGAGCTTGAATTTATCAATCGTTTGGAAATTAATGTTGCCTATCCTTTTTTATTGCAGGTATTTGAAGATGCAGAAAACGGCTTGTTGAGTAAAGAAAATTTGTGTAAAGTGTTGAAATTGGTTCAAAGCTATGCCTGGAGAAGGTTTATTGTAGGGCTTCCGACCAATGCTTTGAATAAAATCTATATGACACTATACTCAGAAGTTGATACCGAAGAGTATTACGAAAGCATAGCCAAGGCCTTAATGAAGAAAAAAGGAAGTGCTAAATTTCCGAGCAACGAGGATTTAAAGACAGCCCTGAAAGACAAAGACCTTTACAATACTCAACCAAAAAACAGAAACTATTTGTTTGAGATGTTGGAGAATTACAACAATCGAGAATATGTAAACACTAATAATGAGCATATAACCATTGAACATATTTTCCCAAAAAATCCGAGTGACAATTGGAACACCGATATTTCACCTGAAGATTATTTCCAGTTCAAAGAGAAATACCTAAACACCATTGCCAACTTAACGCTATCAGGCAATAACGGAGCATTAAGCAACAAATCCTTTAAGGAGAAAAAGGAAATGAATGTTGACGGAAACGAGCAAGGCTATAGCTACAGCAGACTTTGGCTCAATTCCTACTTAAAGTTATTAGATAAGTGGACAGTTGCAGAGTATGAAGAAAGGCTGAATATAATTTATGAGCGATTTTTAAAAATATGGGAGATACCCGACATTGAAATAGCTGATGCTGATGAATCGGAAGAGCAAAATATTTTTGACGCTGAAAGCCCAACACATAAAAAGTTGGAATACTTTATTTTTGAAAACACAAAAGTTGAAGAAGACACAGTTGCCCAAATGTATTTTTATGTGATTCGAAAACTTTATGAAAAAAATACACAATTACTCATAAGCAATCAGGACATTTTCAAAATAACCAGAGAGCCTAAGGACTTCAGAGCAGCTCAAGAAGTTTTAAATGGTTGGTATATTGAATCAAATATTGACAGTAACTCCAAATTTGCAATTCTAAAAAAAATACTTGTTTTGTTTGAGTTGGAAGATGAACTTTTGATAAAGTATTCAGCGAATGGAGAAAGTAAAACAGAACCCAGTCGGTTTAGCGTTAGAAAAAAATATTGGCAACAACTATTACCACTTTTTAATGATAAAAATCTGTTTGGCAATGTTAGTCCCTCAAAAGACCATTGGCTAAGCACAGGTGCAGGCATTGGCGGATTAGCTTACACTTTAATAATAACAAAATCGCATATCCGAATTGAATTAGGCATTTCGACTTCAAGCAAGGAAAAAAACAAAGCCTATTTCAAAAAATTAATGAAGAGCAAAGAAGCTATTGAACAAGGTTTTGGAAACCCTTTAGATTGGGAAGAATTGGCAGACAATAAAATGAGTAGAGTAAAATTTGAGTTACAAGACGTTAACCTATTTAACGACAGCCATTGGGAAAGAATAAATCAGTTTTTCATTGAGTATTTACCAAGGTTTGAAAACGCTTTCAGATCTTTTATTAAAGACCTAAAATAATACAGACACCAATGCCAATACTTCACAGCCACACACATTGCCAAGCCGCTCAAACCAGCCGCACGAGCCAAAGCTTGTCAAAGAGTGTGTCTGAGCCAACGCACGGAGGAAAAAAAATAAAAAAACGGGGCACAATCGCTATAAAACATGCCCTTCGGGACACGTTCCATAGCGGGACCGTTATTCAATACATTAAAGCTAATGTCTTACCAGGGTGTTTTCGTGCCTATTGAATTCCCATCGAAATACGCTCCACTCTAGGATTTTCTTTTCCTACCGAATTACAATTGAATTACTTTCCCTTTTATGTTTTCACGTAAGGCAACGTACTTAACTTCCAAAACCAATCTAAAACTCGCGCTCCTAATAGCGAGGTGGTCTTAATATCTTAAGTCTTCAGTAATTCTCTTTGCCCGACGCTTCAAATAGCCTTTAAAAAGTAGATTAAGAATAACCCCACCCACCACCATTAGCATTCCTAGCAAAACCATATAATTATAGTCTACCCCGAAAATAAGGAGATCAAAACTAAGGGCGAATATTACTCCTAAATACTTCAAGCCGGCTATTTCATTGAGTTCTGCCGATTGCATGGCGCGAGTCATATAAATTTGGGCTATCTGCGTAAGCAAGCCCATAATTAGTAGTAGTAACCATTCCCAACCAAGAGGCTGTACCCAGTTAAAGAGTGAAATTACAGCCATTACCGGAGTGGCGATTAAGGGAAAGTAAAGCACTACCACTAAAGGGTGATCACTGTCTTTTACCTTGCGAATGAAGTTATAGGCCAGTCCTGCAAACATGGCTGAAGCGATACCCATAATAAAGAGTTTCGGACTCACACTGGCATCAAATCCTTTAATAAGGGCAATGCCTGCAAAACTGAAAATAAAGAAAAACCACTGCCACCATTTTACCTTTTCTTTCAACAGCACCATGCCAAAAAGTGCAGTAAAAATAGGGGAGAGGTATTGCAAGGTTATAGCTGATCCAAGTGGAAGTTTTTGCAGGGTATAAAAAAACATGCTGAGCGCTGCCACGCCGCAAATACCTCGTAAGATCAAGAATTTCTTCTGTACGCCCCAAGGACTGATATTGCGCCTTCGTAAAAAATAAAAAGACAGAACTAAGGAGATTATGGAGCGGAATAAAACCAGTTCCGTGGCAGGCAAGCGATCTAAGAATTTCACGGTTAAATTCATCAGCGCGAAGCCAACTACCGAAATAAGCATATAGCCCACCGCTTTATTCATAGAAGGAAATTGTGTGGCAAAGGTGCGCTTTTTATAAAAGGAATTTTTCGCTCTATCACTAGAGAAATGATGTAATAGCTAAGCTCAATATCTAAAGCCGAATTCTCCTAAAAATGGATGCCAGGAAATTCCTAATAAGAATAAAAAGCTACCGCTGCTTCGGCGCATCTTTCACCATCCATACCGGCCGACACAATACCGCCCGCAAAGCCAGCGCCTTCGCCACTAGGGAAGAGATTGCTGATTTCCGGATGCTGCAAGGTTTCTTTATTACGAGGAATGCGTACCGGGCTGCTTGTGCGACTTTCGCTGCCAATAATATTGGCTTCATTGCTTAAATAGCCTGGCATTTTGCGACCGAATTCTACAAAGGCCTTTTGCAAGCGCTGGGCGAAAAAAGGTGGTAAAACCTTATGCATGGCTACCGATTTTAATCCGGGTATATAAGAGCTAGGGTTGAGCTTTTCGGAAACTTTTCCCTTTACAAAATCCACTAATCTTTGGGCGGCGGCTACTTGCGTTTCGCCACCCGCTTCCCAAACTAAGCGTTCTACTTCCTGCTGAAAAACTAGGCCTGCCAATGGACCGTGTTCTTTATAAGGTACCAAATCTTCCATCTCAATGCCTACCACAATGCCGCTGTTAGCAAAGCTATTGTCGCGCTTGCTCGGGCTCATGCCATTAACCACCAATTCGTTTTGTTCCGTGGCGGCAGGAACGATAAATCCGCCAGGGCACATGCAAAAACTATAAACACCCCTTTGGTCAACTTGCTGCACCAGTTTATAAGAGGCAGCGGGTAAAAGTGCATCGTAATCGTTGCCGTGGTACTGTATTTTATTGATCAGCTTTTGCGGATGCTCTACACGCACACCCATGGCAAATGGCTTGGCTTCAATGCGAACATTTTTGCGATGCAATAGGTGATAAATATCGCGTGCACTATGACCGGTAGCCAGAATTAAAGAATTTATCGGCCAAACTTTTCCATCGGCCGTGGTAAGGGAACTAATGCGATTTCCTTCTTGCTTGAAATCTACCAAACGGGTTTCAAAATGAATTTCGCCCCCGTATTTTAAAATAGTTTCGCGCATGGCCGCCACAACTTTGGGTAATTTGTTGGTGCCAATATGAGGATGCGCTTCATATAAAATATCTTCGGCCGCACCATGTTCTACTAAAGAATCGAGGATACGTTGTACACTGCCACGCTTTTTACTACGCGTGTATAATTTACCATCCGAGTAAGTACCCGCGCCGCCTTCGCCAAAACAATAGTTCGAGTCGCTATCTACAATATTATCGCGATTAATTGCTTTTAAATCTCTGCGGCGACTGCGTACATCTTTACCACGTTCTAACACAATTGGTTTAAAACCGAGTTCAATTAAACGCAAAGCGGCCCACATGCCAGCGGGACCGAAGCCAATAATATGGACGGATGGAGCCTTACTGATGTCTTTAAATTCGAAAGGACCAAGTTGTCGCGGCAGTAATTTCTCTGCCAAAGAATACTCCAAATCTATATTAACCTCGATCGCTTTTTTACGCGCATCAATATTGCGTTTTACCAAACGCCAGTCTAAAAAGTCGCTTGGAGCTAGTTTTAATTCTTTCCGTAAAAAGTCCTCCAAAGCACCATCGGTGTAGGCAATTTCGGGGCTAATACTAAGGCTAAGTTCTTGACTCATCTCCCGTAAGGGGAATTATTCGAAAGTGAAATTAATAAGAATAGCGCGAGTTTGAATCGACTCTAAGCCCGCGGCTAAAAAGGTATCGTCTTCTACTCGAATATTATTAATGCCAAAGTTCGCAATAATTTGAGGAGAAAACTTGAAATATTCAAAATAGATATCGGTGCCAAAACCAATTTCATAGCTGATGTTATTGCTTTTTATTTTGAAAACTCGGTCATCTACCACGTTTTCATCACTCGCTAAATCAATGGCATATTTTGGTCCGCCGATGAGGTGTAGGCGGTAATTGCCCACCCGATCCGATTTAAATTTAAAATGAAAAGGAAATTCTAAAAAGGAAGATTCAATATCACGACTGACTGTTTCGCGACGCTCCGTGAAACGATTAACTACGTCAAATTCAAGGCTGCGCACCGTAGAGGTAAAACCAGGGTTAAAGCGGAAATCCCAGTGGTCGCTTAATCGTAAATTGCTAATAATATGGATAGAATAACCCGGCGCTGTGCTCGATCTTACATTGTAATAGCCGGGCAAATCAGCGCTTAAATCAGCAATATTTTGCAGCTTGAAATCATAATAATTTATACCTATCGAGAAGCCAAAATGCAAGGGCTTACGATCGTATTTCGGATTATTCTTCAAAGCCTTTCGCTGGGCCGTTGCGGCTAGGGAAAGACAAATCAAAATTAGTAGGGGGAAAAGCTTGTTTCTCACAGTGTAGGAACGTTGTTTAGCAGCATTTATTTTTTGCCTTCATAAATGGTGGCGATGCCAAAAGTAACGGGAATTCTCTTACCATTTTCATAGCCAACCTTAGTCATAATTTTACTAAACGCATCTCCGTAAGGGAAGGCCTGTACCGATTCCGGTAAATAGGTATAAGCGCGGCTGTCTTTACTCACCAATTTGCCAATGGTAGGCAGCATAAATTTAAAGTAGAAATTGTAAATCTGCTTAAATGGAAAAGACTGAGGTTGAGAGAATTCCAAAACTAAAAGGCGTCCACCTGGTTTTAAAACCCGTAGCATTTCCGCTAGGCCCTTTTCTAAATTCTCGAAATTCCGCACGCCAAAAGCCACGGTAATGGCATCGAAAGTAGCATCAGGAAAAGGTAAATCTTCCGAATCTGCCTGCTCCAAAGTAATTAAAGAACTCAAATTTTTCTTCGCCACTTTAGTCCGGCCCACCGAAAGCATTCCCGCAGAAATATCAATACCCGTTATTTTTTCCGGATGCGCTTTGGCTAAGGCAATAGCTAAATCTGCCGTGCCTGTAGCTACGTCCAAAATCAATTTGGGCTCACCCTCGCTGGCCATTTTCACCACCTTTTTTCGCCAACCTTTATCAATACTGAGCGACAGTAAATGGTTTAACAAATCGTAGCGTTCCGAAATATTATCAAACATTTCTGCTACCTGCTCCTTCTTACTGCCCGCCTCGTTATAAGGCTTTACTTCCTTAGTCATAGTCAATTAAATCGCCTGCAAAGGTAAGGCATAAATGCGGCCTATTGTTTTGGAATTTCCATAGCTTTTTCTGCTTTATTTTTAAGACAACGGCCGGGCTTTACGCTCCAAGTCCTCGCTGCCCCTCGCTAAAAAGTACGTCATTGCCCGAGCTTCCTTTGGTCGCTGGGCTATGTCTACTTTTTATCCTCGGCTCAGTTGCGGGCTTTTCACTGCAATCCCTGTTGCAGGGCTAGTTGATAGCTACCATGTTTTTCGCCTTTTATTTGTAAATATTCCAGCATACAAGAACCGAATGGAATAACTTTTGTTACGAATACTCACATAATCAAAAGCATAAATCACTATGAAAAAAGTAAAAGGTTTAATATTGATAGTTTTACTATCGATTGTATTTCTGCCCAGTTGTGTTTCTGTGAAACAAGGTAATATAGGTGTAAAACGCAGTCTTGGAAAAATAAGTGAAAAAGGATTAGAAGCTGGGCCGCGTTGGTACAATCCCTTTGTTAGTCGCATTATTATTGTTCCTGTCAATACGCAAAACCTGGAAGTAAATTTGGCTTTACCCTCCAAAGAAGGTTTAAATGTTAAGGCGGAAATTTCTATTCTTTACCATGTAAAGGAAGATTATGTAACCGATGTAGTGGGTAGCATTGGGGTAGATTATGAAGAAACCATGATCTTGCCGGTCTTTCGCGCTGCAGCTGCAGACGTTACTGCTAATTTTATGGCAAAAGACATGCACACGGGATTTCGTCTCGACATTGAAAAAGCTATTAAAGTAAAAATGATGGAGATTTTAGGAGATCGCGGTTTTGAAATCGAAGCCGTGCTTTTAAAGAGTGTGCAATTACCGCCTGGCTTGTATCGTGCCATTGAAGAAAAACTAGAAGCAGAGCAAGATGCGCAACGAATGCAATTCGTTTTGCAAAAAGAAAGACAAGAGGCAGAGCGCAAAACCATTGAAGCCGCAGGAATTCGCGATGCCAACAAAATCATCAGTGAGGGATTAACCCCCGCTATCATTCAGTATAAGGGCATTGAAGCGTATCGCTCTTTATCCAATTCCCCCAATACTAAATTAATTATCGGGCAAAATATGCAGCAACCCCTTTTACTGCAGCCTTAATAGCATCACATTCTTTAAAAGATGAACTATTGGTTTTATTTCGAACTAAGTTTTACAGGCTCGCTGCGGCGGGCCTTTTTTATGCTTTGAAAAAATAGGTTTTCCTCTTTAGCTTCATCATTAACTAGTCTCCTATTATTTTTATAGAGCTCATTATCATATATTTAAATTTAGGCAGGGATGTTTTTTACTAGGATTGAGCTTGGGTTTAAAGCTAATGCTTGTGATGTGTAACATTAGTGCATATATTCCTTGGCAGGCTTTAAGATATATGATTAGCTTTTTAAAAGTATTATGCTAATTTTCAGAATGCTTCTTAATTTATTAATCTATTTCCTACTTTCGCCTTTCTTCGCGTTTTTCAACCACTAAACAAAGTATAAATGGAAGAACAAGGCCTTAATTCGGATACTAGCAATCTTTCGCCTACCGGCACTGAAGGAGCCCAAGTCACACAAAAACCAATGTTTAGACCTCACCATCGGATTACATTCCATGGGAGTAATATGCAGTATTTAGGCTTGGCGCTTTATAATTTGCTATTAACTGTTCTTACTTTAGGTTTATATTATCCTTGGGCCAAATCGGCTATTAGAAAGTTCTTGTGGCAGGAAACAGAAATCGATGGTTCGCGCTTCGACTGGCACGGAACGGGCAAAGAGATGTTTCGCGGCTTTATTAAAGCCTATTTATTTTTAGGGTTTTTCTTTCTCCTCATAAATTTCGGTCCGATGTTTCTGCCTCCTAGTTCAGTAATATGGGTAGTGTTGTTTTCCTATTTGGTTATCCTCGCTTTTGTGCCATTAGCCATTCATGGTGCGATGCGTTATCGCTTATCGCGTACCAGCTTCAGAGGTATTCATTTTGGCTATAGAGGGAATTTGAAAGAGTTTTATGGAAAAGTTTCTTTAGATTTTTTGTTTACCATTTTAACGCTCGGCATTTATGGGTACTGGTTGCAAATAAACGCGCGTAGATACGTTATGAAGCATTCTAGATTTGGTGATGTTTCAGCTAAATTTAATGCTACGGGCGGCGATTTTTTAGGCTTGACGATTATTCAAGGCTTGTTAATTGCGGTCACAATATATATCTATATGCCTTGGGCATTGATTAACTTTTATAAGTTTTACATCGAAAACACTGGGCTCGAGCAGAACGGGAAAACCTACTATTTAAAATCAGATGCCAGAGGTGGTGACTTTTTATGGGTGCTGCTAAAATCGGCTTTCATTACCATAATCTCCTTAGGTTTAGCGAGTCCAATCGCAAGTTTGTGGATTCATAAGTTTTACATTGAGTCGATTAGCTTATCCGGTGAATTTGATTTTGATGCGATTCAGCAAACCGAAAAATCCTATAAAGACGCTACAGGCGATGATATAGCCGATATATTAGACCTCGACTTTTAATGACGATTGAGGCGTATTTTATCGATGGGCAAACTTCAAAGCGAAGAGCATGTCTAGTTACTTTACAGGCTAATGCGATATCGATTGTTTATTACGACGATTCGCTGCAGAAATTGAGCTCTACTTGGCGAGTAGATGCTATTCTTCGGCAAGATCTTCGCACCAGTAGTAATTACATAAAGTACGGCGATTTCCCACACCAAGTTTTAGAATTTAATTCGGAGCAGGATTTATCTAGAATTATAGAATATTATCCAGAGGCCTTATTTCATCAATCGGCTTATAATAAGTTTAGTACTTTCGGCTGGAAGGGAATGGTTTCCGCCTTAGTGGGAGTTATTATGGTGGCGGTGTTTTTCTTTTTTTATGGGGTTCCTTTTATAGCCGATAGCTTTGCGCGTAGCATTCCGAAGGAGTATGAGACCTATATCGGGAATAATTTTCGGCAAACTTATCTTCAGTATCAAACCATCGATACGCTAAGATCAGAACAAATTCAGCAGTTCTATAATCAGATGAATTTGGAATCAGACTACGATATTTCGGTGGTAGTGGTAGATTCGAAAATTATAAATGCTTTTGCCTTACCGGGTGGCTATATTGTAGTATTTTCCGGCTTACTGGAAATGTTAGAGGAAGAGGATGAATTAGCGGGATTATTAGCGCATGAAGCATCGCATATAAACGAAAGACATTCGCTCCGTTTGATTAGTAAAGACTTGGCCATGTATGTTCTTTTTGCTTCCTTAACGGGAGATGTGGGTGGCTTTTCCTCGATTTTAATTGAAAATAGCAATTTAGTTTCTAGTTTATCCTACTCCAGAAATTTCGAGAAAGAGGCCGATTTGGAAGGATTCGATCTTTTAGTTAATTCGGAGATAAACCCAAAGGGAATGATTAGCCTCTTTGCGAAATTTCAATCCATAAATAGTAAAATGGAACAAGAGCTGGCGAAGAAAATGGGTATGGATAGCACAGATTTAGATGAGTCTAGTGATACTGCGAAAGCTTGGTTTGTAAGATTTATCGAAAATGTACCGGAGATTTTATCAACCCACCCCATCCCTGAAAACAGAATTAGATATCTCGAAGAGGAAATGTCGCAGCTCGATCCTACGCTAACTTTTCGTGAGAATGATTCTCTAAAATTATACTTTGATAAACTATTAAAGACAAGCAAAGTCTCCGTTGATTCTAGTCACTTGGGCTTCGATTAATTCAAAATCAGGTTAATAGCTAGCCCGGTTTTAATTCAAGTAATATAATACCACAAAACGATAATCTATTCGATCAACGGTAAATTTTCCTCGATGAACGGGTTTTGAACTAAATTTTGCCTTTCTGAACCAAGGCTTAAAACATTCGTTCAGGGAAGATTATCAGTTGTATAAAATTGAATTCTAAGGAATTAAAGACCTTATTGCGATTGTTGCCTAAGTCTAGGTTGGGCGTACAACGCAGATTGGTGCGAATGAGAAAACCCTGCAAGCGATTGGTTCTAATGTCCCAGTCGAAGAATTGTGCCGGTTGTATTGTCTTAAGCTTTGAATCTCTAAAAGAACACTTTTACTAATTCTTCCTCCGAAATATTGTTGAAGTAATCAGAACTCTTCAATTCTTGAAGAGCCGCCAAAAGCTTTTCCTCTTGATGTTCCTTGCCAATTAATCCTTTAACAAGTGGCTCGAGGTCTAGGTTTACAAAGAAGTCACCGAATATTTCCAATTCTGTAATCAGTCCTTTTTCTACATTAAGATGCGCTTCTACAAATCCTCCCGTAGTTTTTAGTCCATTCTTTAAGCCGTATTTAGGGGAATAGCCATAATTCCAATGCCATTGACTGTACTTCTCATCTGCTAGTTTTTGAATAGCAATTTTGTCCACTTCGCTTAATTCATAAGGAAGGGCCTCGGGATATAAATGGGTGATATGCTGCATTACGCGCTCGCCAAACTTCGCTACGCCAATATCTTCTTTAAGATGCGTAGAGATATTAGTAACACGGCTCCGCACTGATTTTCTTGCTTTTCCCTCAAACTTTAAAGGGTTCACATTCAGCGCATCCGAAATGTCTTGTATTTCCGAGGCATATAATAAAGTGCCGTGGTGCAAAACACGCTGTTTTTGATGATAAATATGCTCGGCATTACCCGAGAATTTTTGATCCTCAATAAGGATGTCATTTCGGCCCGAGAAATGTGCTTCTACCCCTAATTGCGCTAATACGTCTATAATAGGCTGATTGTATTTTTTGAAGTCCACCTTCGCTCCTTCGTCACCATACCCCATTATAAAAGTATAATTAAGATTGCCTAAATCGTGGTAAACGGCCCCGCCACCGGTTAGCCTGCGGACCACGCGAATGCCCTTTTCTTTTACATATTCGGCATTTATTTCCGCCAAAGTATTTTGATGCTTTCCTACCACGATGGTATAATCGTTTTGCCAAAGCATAAAAATATTTTCATCGAAATTCTTAAGGAAGTACTCCTCGGTAGCTTGATTGAAATAGGGGTCGAGAATTTTATTGAGAATACAGAGCATGCCTTTTTATTTAGTGAAGCGAAGGTAATTAAGATGGAGAGATATATGTAATTGAATAAAGTGGAAATGGGCGGATGAGTTTAAGCTTTTAAGATATCCCCTAGCAATTCCATATTTTTGGATCATTCTTTCCTAAAAGGGTGCTACACTATAATAAGGAAGACTGCGTTTTTGAGTCAGTTAGACGGACTATTTTAGGCCAAACTAATGATGTTTCAATCAATTCAAAATGAAAGACCTCAAAAAAATCACCTTAGCTTTACCCGAATATATTCTTCTTGCTGCAGCGGTATTTTATTGGTTTTCAGCGGGTATTTTAATCAATTATGTTGCGATCTCTTTGGTTATTGGCTTAATACTGCAGATTGTTTTTAAATTTCGAGTGCTAGGAATTGTATTACCTAGCTTTCTAATGCTCACGAGTTTCTATATGCTCTTGGCGCTTATCTCTGAATTTAATGAGTTTCCCACTTTTAGTTACGAGGCTAAGAAATTGCTTTTCGTGGGCTTGACCTTGTTTATCGGCACTATGTTCATTTCGGGACTAATGTTTTTTAAATATGCTTTTACCCGGAGCAGAAGCGCGAGCTAAATCGTGCCCGTATCTTATGGTGCAGATTAATAATTGCACATTAACAGAAGGTCAAACGAAAAAGGATGTTACTTTGCTAGCGCTTCTTTAAATCTCTTTCCACCACCTTTAAGAAAGGCGTCAGAATACTATCGCGCTCAATCATTTTGGCACGCCAATTTTCATCGCGTTGTTCTTCTACTATTATTTGGTTTTGTGTACTGAAGTAGAACTGGTCTTGGTAAAAATGTCCATCGGGGATTTCAGGCGCTGTAAGACTTCTTTTTAGAAATTTTTGGTAGCTCTCTTCCGCGATTAAATCTTTTAAAAGCTGCTTGTAATTCGATTCGATGACAGCTATTTCTTGCCCATCTGCCCGTGAGCGCAAACAATAATAACGGTACATATTTTTTTGAGGGAGATAAACTTCCAGCAGGTACGTAGGGCGACTAAGGCGATATTTTTCAAGTTTTTCAAAAAGCACGCTATCATTAAAGATGCTAACCTCTTCTGCTTTCTCTGCTTCAAAAAAGTAATCGTAGAAAAAAAGGTAGGCTTCCTGTCCCTGCATTTTTTGTGGCGCTACGGGATGCCATTGGGCCGATAAAGTGGAGCAGTTTAAAATTAGGAGACAAAAGACGAAATAGGGAAGGGCTGTTTTCACGGATTCAATGCTTGCTCAATTTTAGCAATAATTTTTTCGGGCGCCAAGTTCGTTAGGCAGGCATAGTCCCCACGGAAACATTCTTTATTCCCAAAAATGCTGCAAGGCCTGCAATCAAGCTCCTTGCGGGGAACTTGCACCATTAAATCTTCATGCTCACCCAGCGGACTAAAACCGGCTAAAGGATGTGTGGCGCCCCAAATGGAAATAATTTTTATACCCGCCAAAGCAGCTAAATGCATATTGCTCGAATCCATGGCGAGCATTAAATGCAGCTTTCGCATAATCGCGATTTCTTGCGGGAAGCGGAATTTACCGGCGATCATGCTGTAATTGATCTCAGCGGCATGGGCTAATTTTTCTAAATCGGCGACTTCTTCCTGGCCTCCAAAAAGATAGAAATGATAATCTTTATTTCCACCGAAATGCGCTAGAACTTTTTCCATCTGCGCAAGCGGATAGCGTTTGGCTTTATGCTTGGCCATGGGGGCGATGCCGAGGTGAAATTTGGCTGTTGAGCTTGGAACGTCATTGACAGTGTCATCTTCCTTTAAGGGATAGAGCGCCCTTTCTTTTTCCGAAAAATTAAATTGGAGCCCCGCTCTGCGCAAGGTTTCAGCATACTTAATACTGCTGTGCTTAAGGGGTTTAGCGATTTTGTTTTTATGGCGAACGAGGGCTTTACGCGCTTCTCTTTCTTTGTTAATGCGAAAAACAGGCAGGCCCAAGAGGCGGAAAAAGCTATTAAGAATTCGACTGCGTAGAACATTATGAGCATCTATAACCAAGTCAGGCTTAATCTCTTGCTTAAGTGCTTGCGCTAATTTCCACAGTCCCAAAAGTCCTTTGTGCTGCTGGTCTAAATCAGCCGCATGAAAGTAAATGTCTAAATCACCTAGCAAAGATTTTATAAAAGGTCGCGACACCAGATGGATTTCCACGGTGGGTTGATCGCGTTTTAGTGCCGCTAAAACAGGTAAGAGCAGAGCAATGTCGCCCAAGGCTGAATAACGTTGCACTAAAATGCGCATTATTCTTCGCTTTTATAAAGTACGGGGTTAAGCTCGGGGTCGTTGTACATTTTCATTTGGCGGTAAACCTTGGATATGCGGCGACCCATGGCTAAATCTTCTAGTAAATGATCGATGGCGGTAGTCAAATCTTGCTCTTGTTCCTTTAAAACGGCAAGCTTTAATTGATTTTTCGCTTGCAATTCAGGCGAGCTATTTTCACGGCTGGCTTCAATGTGCATGTGAAATAATTTCAGAGCAAGAATGGATAAGCGATCAATGGCCCAAGCCGGGCTCTCGGTATTGAGCCGGGCATAAGACTGCAATTTTACGCCTTCGAAAAGCGAAAGCATAGCATCGTCAATTTGCTCTACTAAGTCGGTACGCTTTTGATTACTGGCGTCAATGCGACGTTTAATTTCCAATGCCTTTTCGGGTTGAATATTAGGGTCGCGAATGATGTCTTCCAAATGCCATTGTACGGTGTCTATCCAGTTTTTGGTGTATAAAAGCTCTTGCATGCTGCCGATAGGAAAAGGATTGACCTCGGGGCTATCTACATCATCTTTAACATGGTAGTCTTCAATAGATAAATTGAAGAGAGCCATCATTTCTTCTGCTTTAAGCATGGGTTAATTTGTTTATTGCGGCCGTAATACGGCTAATCGCTTTTTCTAAATCCTCCATAGAAGAGGCATAACTTAGTCGAATACAGTTGGGGCTGCCAAAGGCGTCGCCAGGAACCAAAGCAACTTGGGCTTCACTTAAGAGGTAAAGGCATAAGTCGTTGCTATCGCTAATGGTTTCATTGCCATTTTTCGAACCGTATATGGCACTTACGTCTGGGAAAAAATAAAAGGCCCCTTTAGGCTCGTTTACCTTAAAACCTTTAATTTTTCGAAGACCCTCTCCCACTACGGCGCGCCTTTCTGCGAAAGCGTCAACCATGTGGCTAACCACGCTCGGGTCGGCTTTGATAGCCGCTAAGGCTGCTCTTTGGGTAATGCTCGCTGCCGCAGATGTGAATTGACCCTGCATTTTGGTGCAAGCATCAGCAATGTACTGTGGGGCAGCAATATAACCACAACGCCAGCCCGTCATTGCGAAACCTTTACTGAAACCATTTACAGTTACAACTTGGTTGTATATTTCTTTATCGGCGGCTAGGCTGAAATGCTTTCCACCAAAATTAATGAGCTCGTAAATTTCGTCGCTTAATGCAATTACGCGGGAATGCTTTTTAAGATAAGAGGCAATTGCGCCTAGATCCTCTTCATTCAACACGCTTCCTGAAGGATTGCAAGGCGAGCTAAAGATTACCATTTTGGTTTTGTCGCTGTGGTATTCTTCCAGTTCTTCTAAGGTAACTTTAAAATCGTTTTCTATAGAAGTAGGAATTACCACCGGAATACCGCCAGCAAGTTTAACGATTTCGTAATAGGAAACCCAGTAGGGGGCAGGAAGTAAAACTTCGTCACCCTCATTTATCAGGCAAAGTATAACATTGGCAATCGACTGCTTGGCACCGGTACTTACCACAATTTGGTTAGCAGTATAGTCGAGATTATTATCGCGTTTTAATTTGGCGGCAATGGCTTCGCGTAAATCGGTATAGCCTGGAATGGGAGGATAATGCGAAAAACCTTCGTCAATCGCTGCTTTGGCTGCCTCTTTTATGAAGTCGGGTGTGCCAAAATCGGGCTCACCTAGGGAAAGACTAATAACGTCGAGGCCCTGATCTTTCAGTTCGCGACTTTTACGACTCATAGCTATTGTAGCTGATTCTGAGAGGTTTTCGATTCTTTGCGACAGCTCTTTCATTCTAATTAATTGATTGAGCCGCAAATCTACAAATTTAGCTTCTGCACCTTCTTAATTTTACGATATTTGGCCTACTCAATTCTAAAATCTGCAGATGGAAGTATTTATAGAGATCTTAAAGTATGCTCTACCTTCTATATTTTTATTGGTGCTAACCTATATGATGTTGTCTAACTTTATGGACAATGAAGAAAAGCGCCGTATGTATTTCCTTAAAAAGGAAACGCAAAAGAGTGCTTTACCTATCCGAATGTCGGCATACGAAAGAGTAGCACTTTTTTTAGAAAGAATTCACCCCGATCGACTTTTGATAAGAGTACCTTCTAGGGGCATCAACGTTCATCAGTATAGAAGTTTATTGGTGGAGAATATTCGTATGGAATTCGAGCATAATTTGTCGCAACAAATTTACCTAAGTGATGAAGCTTGGGGTCTTGTGGTAAATGCCAAAAGTGCTACCGTGGGAATGATTAATAATTGGGCGCAAGAAATTGACCCTAAAGCGCCCGCTACGGAATTCAGTCGATTGATTCTTGAAAAAGTAATGGAAATGGATTCCTTTCCCACTAAGAAAGCCGTTAGATACTTAAAAGGAGAAATTAGAAGTAATTTCTAATTAATTTGCCTGAAAGGATATTAGCGTTTATTTTCGTGGCCTATCCTAATGGCCTGATTGATGAAACGATTCGCTAATTTCACCTCTGTTTTCTGCTTATTTTTTTACATTTTCAGTTACGCTTCTTTCGCTCAAAATATGGGTGAAGACTTTGTTTTTAAGCAAGTTGAGTCGCGTGGAAATATCCCTCATAACTTTTTAAAGTCTTGGAAAAGTAAACAGAAAGGCGGAAAAGCGAAATCGAAAATCTGAGGCTATAATTTATAGTCGAACTCACCTCAAAAATAAATACCTATCGACAGTCCACTGCGAAGACCGAAGTCTCGCAAGCCGTCAAGTTCTTCTAAACTCTCACCATTATTTTTGAAAAGGGTACTAAGCTTTTCATTAATCGTAAATCCTCTTCCCGTCCAAAGACTTATAAAAAAGTTGGAATCGCTGTATAAATTAACTCCAAAGGTTAAACCCAAACTACTGCCTTTGTAGTCGGCAATATGGTTCATAGTGTACTCGGAAAAGGGAGGACTTTGGTTGTTATCGAAATGAAGATCACTTTCTGCAGTTTCATAAACTTGCTGGTACATGAAGTAAGCGCCAATAAAGTAGGAAGAAATCCAATTTTTCCTTTTCGAACGGCCGAGAATATAACGGTATTCTGGACTAATGGAAAAACCTTGGTTGAAGGTAGTTTCGATTAACTTCCCAGAACCGAGACTTGCATCTATGCGCTTTATCTCGGAGTTGATGAAATTAAAAGTTAGAAGTACTTGTGATTTGTCTGCAACAGTAAAGATTACATTGCCCCCATATTCCCCAATTACACTGGTTAGTGCATTAACACTAACCATAATAGGACTTATTGCCGAATCTACCTCGTATCTCCTTTTTTCTTGTGCTTTTAAACTAAAGAGTGAGGGGAGAATTAGAACGCTTAAGAAGAGTTTTACCAAGTTGTTTTGTAGGTTGATTGTTTGCATGTTTTTATTTTTTTTCAAACTTATACAAACTATAAAATAACCCTACTTTTTGCCGCCCAAACAAACGTTTAATAATTCGCGTGCCGCTAAGCCTGGATCTAAATTTTGGGCTCTTATCTCCGCTAAATATTGCTGATAATTGCTTTGGAAATTAGGGAGGCCTTTTAAGTATTCGAAGAGATGATCACCAATTTGTTGATCAAACCAACTCACCGCCTGTTCACTGCGGTTTTCGAAAAAATAGCCCTTTAATTTTTGTTGTCTTTCAAACTTTAAAATATGCTCCCATATTTTTTCTAGGCCTTCTCCTCTAAGGGCAGAACAGCTATCCACTGCCGGTATCCACTCGTTTTGATTGGGAGGGAAGAGATGTAGGGCGCGTTTATACTCGCCCATGGCTAAACGTACTTTGGGATCTTTGGGGTCGTCGGCCTTATTTATAAGGAGTAAATCGGCCATTTCCATTATACCGCGTTTTATGCCTTGTAACTCATCTCCCGCCCCGGGGAGCATTAAAAGCATAAAGAAGTCGACCATGTTTTTTACGGCCGTCTCACTTTGGCCCACGCCTACCGTTTCTACTAAAATGATATCGTAACCTGCAGCCTCGCACAAAATTATCGCTTCCCTCGTTTTACGCGCTACTCCGCCCAAAGAACCTGCGGATGGGGAAGGACGAATAAAGGCATTTTGGTTTTGTGAGAGCTGCTCCATCCTGGTTTTGTCGCCCAAAATGCTGCCTCTAGTTTTGGAGCTGCTGGGGTCGATCGCTAAGACCGCCAGCTTTTTTCCTTCTTTAATTAAGTACTCGCCAAAGGCTTCAATAAAAGTTGATTTCCCTACACCGGGTACTCCCGTTATACCGATGCGAAGCGATTGTCCGCTTTTAGGTAAACAGTTTTGTACTAGTTTTTCCGCTTGCGCGCGATGGGCAGTTAAACGGCTTTCGGCGAGGGTTAAAGCCTGACTTAAACTAGCACGATCGCCCGCGAGAATACCTTGCTCTAATTCGGCAATGCTCTTTACTTGGCGCTTCTTGCGTAAGTTTAAATTAGGGTTAATCGAGTCCACTAAAATTATTTAAACATAGATGTTGCCATCGATTGCATTTCTCGGTCATTTACTGCTTGAGCTTTTTCTAGAGCGCGGTTTATAAGAAGAACCAGTTTGTCGCCCAGCTCTTCGCCGTCTTTTTGCAAGTCTTCCGCAATAAGGATGTCTTTAATTTCCTTGTTGCCATTCACAATTACCGATAAACCTTCACTTTCTTCTTTCAATTCAATCTGTGCCAGGCGATGCTTCATGGCTTGCGATTCTTTCTGGGCTTCTTGTAGTTTGCCCAGCATATCTTTCATGTCTCCTAATTTCCCGAACATAATTTTTATTTATCGTCAATCATTGCTTCTAAAATCTTCGCGGCCGCATCCGCAATCACGGTACCAGGACCAAATACGCCAATTACTCCCGCATCGAAAAGGAATTTGTAATCGTTAGGTGGAATTACTCCCCCGGCAATTACCATTATGTCTTCTCTACCAAGAGCTTTTAGTTCGGCGATTACCTGCGGCACCAAAGTTTTATGTCCCGCTGCTAAAGAGGAAACCCCTAAAATGTGAACGTCGTTTTCTACCGCTTGTTTAGCCGCTTCGGCAGGAGTTTGGAAAAGTGGTCCGATATCTACATCAAAGCCTAAATCGGCAAATGAAGTAGCTACCACTTTCGCTCCACGATCGTGACCATCTTGCCCCATTTTGGCAATCATAATACGGGGACGGCGACCTTCCAATTCTTCAAACTTATCCGCTAAAGCTTGGGCTTTGCCAAATTTTTCGTCTTGTTTCATTTCTTTACTGTAAACCCCAGAAATAGAGCGGATAGTAGCTTTATAGCGACCAAATACATTTTCTAAGGCCATACTAATTTCACCCAAAGTAGCACGTTCACGGGCAGCTTCAATCGCTAAGGCTAGAAGATTTCCTTCCCCGGTCGCGGCTTTTTCTAAAGCAGCTAATTTTTCGGCTACACGCTCGGCATTGCGTTCTTTTTTAATCTTGGCAATACTTTCTAATTGTTGACGACGCACTTCGGCATTATCAACTTCCAGTAATTCCATTTCCTCATCTTTCTCGTTGCGGTAGGCATTTACCCCCACAATAATCTCCTTGCCCGAGTCAATACGGGCTTGTTTTTTCGCCGCAGCTTCTTCAATGCGCATCTTAGGAATACCGGTTTCAATGGCTTTGGCCATTCCGCCTAGTTCTTCCACTTCTTCAATTAAGTCCCAAGCTTTATGGGCAATTTGATTGGTTAAGTATTCTACATACCATGCGCCACCCCACGGATCAGCGCTGCGATTAATACCTAATTCGTCTTGCAGAATTAACTGCGTATTACGAGCAATACGGGCCGAAAAATCGGTTGGTAAAGCAATCGCTTCATCGAGAGAGTTGGTATGTAAACTTTGGGTTCCTCCAAAAGCCGCAGCCATCGCTTCAATGGTAGTACGTGCCACATTATTAAAAGGATCTTGCTCGGTTAAGCTGTATCCCGAGGTTTGACTGTGCGTGCGCAAAGCCATGGATTTGGGGTTACTAGGATTAAACTGCTTTACAATTTTAGACCATAGCATGCGTGCCGCACGCATTTTAGCAATCTCCATAAAATGGTTCATGCCAATTCCCCAGAAAAAGGAAAGTCGTGGTGCAAAATCGTCAATTGCCAAACCGGCTTTTAATCCCGTGCGAATATATTCTAGACCATCGGCCAAGGTGTACGCTAATTCAATATCGGCAGTAGCACCGGCTTCGTGCATGTGGTAACCACTAATAGAAATGCTATTAAAGCGTGGCATCTTTTGCGAAGTGTATTCGAAAATATCGGCGATAATTCGCATCGAAGGTAAGGGCGGGTAGATATAGGTATTCCGCACCATAAACTCCTTTAAAATGTCGTTTTGAATGGTGCCCGAAAGTAAATCGGCGCTAACACCTTGTTCTTCTGCTGCCACAATAAAAAAGGCCATAATGGGAATTACAGCGCCATTCATAGTCATGGAAACCGACATTTTATCCAGTGGAATCTGGTCGAAGAGCACTTTCATGTCTTCTACCGTGTCGATGGCAACGCCCGCTTTTCCTACATCGCCTACCACGCGTTCATGGTCCGAATCGTAACCGCGATGCGTGGCTAAATCGAAAGCTACGGATAGTCCTTTTTGCCCTGCGGCTAGATTACGTCGGTAAAAAGCATTGGATTCTTCGGCGGTACTAAAACCCGCATATTGGCGAATGGTCCACGGGCGGATGGTGTACATGCTGCTGTAGGGTCCGCGTAAATAGGGCGCTAAGCCCGCGATATAGTGTAAGTGTTTTACTTTCGATAAGTCCTTGGCATTAAAGAGGCTAGGTATCTCTAGCCCCTCTGGCGATTGCCAAAAATGTCTATTGTTTTCTGCTACAGCTTTGGCCTCGGGTCCTTGGTAGTCTTCTGAAAAATTAAAGCGTGGCATAGTCTTAATTTTGGATTTGGCTAATTTGTTGGCTTTCTAAAGCGGCACTTAATCGCTTAGCTACTAATGCTTCTACAAAAGTGTGTGGCTTTTTATCGCTTTCGCTAGATGAGGTCTCTGTTGAAAATTCTCCCTTTTCATTAGCATTGAAATATTTATTGGCGCCTACTAAAATCAAGTCACCCCTGTTAAATAATGCTTGCTGTTTGTCCGCTTGCGCAGATACGCTCTTTTGAATAAAACCGTTTTCCAAGGCCCATAAATAGCCGCCTTCTACCTCGATTTCTTTAAAGAACTGCCAAGCTTTTTGCGCGATATCCTCGGTGAGGCTTTCGATAAAGTAAGCACCTCGGGCCATGTCGCGTACTTGATGAAAATGACTTTCGTGTTGTAAAATGGAAAGTTGGTTTAAAGAAAGCCTTTTACTGAAAAAGCCTGCTTCTCGGTAGCTGAGATCAAATTCCTTCACATTAACTTCCGTAGCTCCACCAATAATTGCGGCCATGGCTTCGGCGGTACTGCGAATTAAATTGTTGTAACGGTCGAATTTGGTTTTATTACGCATACTGGTTTCCGCGTAAATGCGCACTTCCTGTGGGTTTAAACCAAGCTCTTTTTGCATCTGTTGCCATATCCGCCGAAAGGCGCGAATTTTCGAAATCTCGGCGAAATAATCGGAGCCAATGGCAAAATTTACCCAAAAGCCACGGGTGGATTTCAAGTTTAATTTGTAGATATACTCATAGGCCATTGCTAAGGCTATGCCTAATTGTTGACTGTGATTGGCACCGGCATTTTCAGCGTGGTTTACATTTATGCAAACACTGCGCATACCTGCGAAATTAATGTTTTGGAGCGCTTTCAATTGGGCCATGTCTTCCGCTTCCGACTGAAACCAATTGCCTGTGCGAGCTAAGTTTTCCAAGGGATCGAAATTTATACTGCCTTCTAATTCAGCCTCTTCTAAGTCGCGTTCTTTTACTAGGTCTTGCAATTGCTGACTAATTTCTTTTAGCCCAGCGGCAAGAACCAAGTTTAAACAGATGTATTGAATTTCAATATTTTCTAATAAAGCCTTTAGGTTTTCGGTTCCTTTTAAGTAAAAGATTAGCGAAGTGGCTCCGCGATTTAAGAAGTTTAGGGCTTCAGCATTGGCACTTTTCTCATCGTTTACCACAATTTCGTGGACAATATCCCATTTGGGATGTTCCTTTAAAGGCTGATCTTTTAGATCTAGCCCTTCGCCAGTATATAGAGGACGAATAGTATTACCGTTCGCATCAGTTTTAAGGAGGTCGCTAAAGGCCTTGCCCTTTAAGTCTTTTTCAATTTTCGCTTGCCAGTCGCTTTCGCTATGGGGAGGAAATTCTGAGAAAAGATCGCTGTGAGCCATATTTGAGAGATTTAACACAAAGGTCTTAAAAATACAGCTATTTTCGGGAGAATCGGTGCTTGAATCGTGCTAAATTGGGATAGCTACTTAATGCAGAACGGACCAAAAAAATTGACCAAAAAAAAGGCTGCCCCCGAAGGCAGCCTTTCTTTTAATAATTCATCCCTTTAAATTATTTTCCCCATTGTATTAATTCGATGTCGCTGCTTAAAATCTTTTTATTTAAGACCTTCAATTCTGCTTTTTGCTTCTCCCAAAGTTTCACTTGGCTTTGGATTTCTGCTTCTAGTTCTGCTTTTACACCATACATGCTAGCCGTTGGTTCATTAAAGCCAATGGAAGCTAAAGCGCCGAGGTGGCCGTATTTGTTATTAAGGCGAATGGGGTAATTCAAGGGGTCTTGGGGACTGCGGTTTTGAGTTTGGTAAAGGGCTTTTTCAATTTCTTCTCCCGCTTTAATCTGCTCTTTTATACTGGACACTATACTGGTGTCGGCGCATCTGCCCGCGAGCGAATTTAGATCGGTGCGTACTTTTCTTATTTCTAAAATCACTGCGTTCATTTGGGCCATACCTTCTTTAATTTCCTGTATGTATTGATGCTGCTTCTCCAAGCCGTTTTCGTCGGTGCTTACTCGTGGGTCGAGGATAATGTCGAATTCTTGCGCAAAGGATTTCTCACCTACTTTTAATTCTACCCTATACATTCCTGGCAAAACATAAGGGCCTTCGCGCAATACATACCAAAGAATCATGTCTTTAATGGGCTCATAACCCGCTTCGCGCATATTCCAAATAAAGCGTTGCCCCCCTTCTTTGGGAATCCAGCGATTGTCTTTTATTTTGGCCGCCGAGTTGAAGCTGCGCACAAGTTTTCCTGCGGCATTGTAAAAGCTAAGACTGTAATTTTCGGCGGCGGTATCCACACTTTTTAGGTAATAGTTAATGATTACGCCATCGGGATGATTTTCGCCCGCGGTTTTTGATTCGCCGCCATAAGAGGCTTGCATCAAATAGCTCGGTTTTGGTTGAAAAAGATGCGCCTCAGTACTAAAATTAGGCTCCATTTCGTAAAGGGGGGAAAGGTCGTCGAGCATCCAAAAGCCTCTACCTTGAGTGGCGGCAATAAGGTGACGATCTTTAATTGCTAAGTCGGTGATAGGCGTAAGCGGAAGGTTCATTTGAAAACGCTGCCAGTTTTCTCCCGCATCTACCGAAAGGTATAAACCATTTTCGGTGCCTGCGAAAAGTAAACCTGCGTGATTAGGGTCGCAGCGAATTACGCGGGTGAAGTGTTCTCTGCTAATGCCTTGGTCAATTCTTTGCCAACTTTTTCCGTAGTTTTTACTGTAAAAAAGGTAGGGTTCAAAGTCGCCCCATTTGTAGCGCGTGGCCGCCAAATAGAGTCCGCCAGCATTAAAAGGATCGGCCTCCAGGCTATTAATTTGACTAAATTCTTTGAGCCCTTTAGGTGTTACATCTTGCCAAGTTTTAGCACCGTCGCGCGAGATGTGTACTTTGCCATCATCACTGCCCGTCCATAAAACCTGCGCATCTAAAAGCGATTCTGCGGCAGCGAAAATGGTACAATAATATTCTACCGCCGTATTATCTTTGGTAATAGGACCGCCGCTGGGACCTTGTTTGCTGCTGTCGTTTGTGGTTAAATCGGGACTAATTGTTTCCCAGGTTTTCCCTAGATCGGTACTGCGATGCACGTGGTTACTAAAGGTATAAAGTACCTCGGGATTGTGCTTGGAAAAGAAAAGCGGATAGTTCCACTGAAAACGATATTTCATGTTTTCCACCCCATGCCCTAGCGGGTTGTTTGGCCAAACATTTGTTGCTTGGCGCTGATTGGTTTGGTGATTAAGTCGCGCCATGAAACCGCCGTATTCGCCACCAAAAACTATGTCGTTATCTTTTGGATAAATAGCATGGTGACCGGCTTCGCCACCAGCAGTTTGCTCCCAGTCGCTTTGGGTAATGAAGCTTTCGTCGCTGCGATGTTTTATGCGAATGGAGCTATTGTCTTGCTGCGCTCCGTATATGCGAAAAGGGAAACTATCGTCGGTACTCACCCTGTAAAATTGCGCGGTAGGTTGGTTGTAATAGCTGGTCCAGTTTTTACCGGCATCGAAACTAATTTGGGCACCACCATCGTCGCCAATAATCATGCGCTCGGGGGCAGATGGGTCGATCCATAAATCGTGGTGATCGCCGTGAGGAGCATTATATTTCGAGAAAGTTTTGCCGCCATCTTTAGAGTGATGATAGCGCACATTCATTACATAAAGTTGGTCAATATCAGTAGGGTGGGCATAAATACGGGTGTAATACCAAGCCCTTTGGCGTAATGCCCTTTCGTCGTTTAGCTTGCGCCAAGATGCGCCCCCATCATCACTGCGGTATAAGCCGCCTGCTGATTCGTTTTCTACCATGGCCCATACCCGATCGGAGTTTGCTGGTGAAACGGCCACGCCTATTATCCCCAATAAACCGCTAGGGAAACCCTCTTTGCTGCTCAGTTCTTCCCAGGTAGCGCCTTCGTCGGTACTTTTCCAAAGTTTCGATCCTGCGCCTCCGCTGGAAAGCGAATAAGGCGTACGTCTAACGGTCCAAGTAGATGCGTATAAAGTGCGGGGATTGTTGGGGTCGAGAATTAAATCGACCGCACCGCTACCGGCATCACCAAACAAAGAGCGCGTCCAGGTTTTACCGCCATCGATGCTTTTATAAACACCGCGTTCTTCGCTGTCTTTATAAAGGTTTCCTAGTGCCGCTACATAAACAATGTCGGGATTTTTGGGGTGAATACGAATGCGACTAATATGTTTACTGGCTTTAAGGCCGATGTGTTCCCAAGTTTTACCAGCATCACTCGTTTTCCAAATACCTGCACCGGAGCTTACGTTGCCACGCACGGTTTCTTCACCTTGGCCAACATAAATAATATTAGGGTCAGAAGCGCTTACGGCAACGGCACCAATACTACCGCCGAAATAGCCGTCGGAAATATTTTCCCAGCTATTGCCGGCATCGTTACTCCGCCATACACCGCCGCCGGTACTGCCAAAGTAAAATAGATTGGCTTTGCCTTCTACACCAGTAACCGCACAGGATCGTCCTCCTCGAAAGGGGCCAATATTGCGCCATTGCAAAGAACCTAAATAGGTGCTGTCAATACCTTGGGCATAAATATCGCTCCAAGGGAAGATAAGACTAAGACTAAGGAGGATGAGAAGGGTATAATTTTTTTTCATAAAAGAATTTCTGAGCCTAAAAATACAAAGCTTTTTCTTGCATGTATAATCGCAGGTTTAATTTCATCCTAATATGGACTTTAAGTTGAAGCACAAAACATAAAAAAAGGCCATCTGCCTAAGCGAGATGACCTTTTTAAATTGAATTTAAAGTTTTAGTTCTGAATGGTTAGTTGCACGGTTTTGCTTTCGCCATTGCCGGTACTAATATTTAAAAGGTAAACGCCATTACTAAGATGCCCAAGATTGAGCTCGTACTTTTCATTCGCATTTAGGTTTAGGCTCTTTTTATGAACTTCTTGGCCTAGCATGGTATATACACTGAGTTCGTAAGAACCAGCTTCGGTAAATTCTACGAAACCATTACCCGTGCTTGGGTTAGGATAAACCGAGAAATCGGCTAAGCTTTCTTCCACAATGGAAATATTAGAAGGATCGCTTGTTACTAAACGCATTAGGGGCGAAACAAAAGTGGTGCTATTGGTGAAGGTGCTAAACCAATCGCCATTCTGATTTTGAAAAACAGAAGCTAAACTAGGTTGATCCCATGTAGCGCTATTGGCTACACGAATAACACCTCCAGTAGCATTGGGGAAAAAGTTGGCCACAATATGATAGGTGCCTGTAGGTAGTTTTAAAGGTTCACCCTGAGCATTTTCTAAAGAAAAATTGGTCAAATTACAAGGCGCGGAACCGTCCAGTGTAAATGCCTTTCTATATATCGGGCTAGCAGTTTGAGGATATCCAGCATTAAATGCAAAGCCCGCGGTGTCCCAGATAACAATTTCAATATCAGCAGTAGAGTCGGTTAAACAGCTCAGCAATATGTCAACGCCTTGTAAGTAAACAAAGCCAGGATCGCCAGCCGTGTCCTCTTGTTCTAAAGAGCACATTACCCCAAAAGCTATCATGCCATTGGTTCCCGTGTTTGTTCCAAAATAATTAGAAGCTACGGCATCGTCTAAACTATATCCATCGCCCACAAATAAATTAAAAGTGTCGGCCGCGGTGGTAGTGGCAGAGCTGATGCTATCGGATGTAGCTTTGTAAACTAAGCGATAATCGCCCGCTACAGTAGGAGTCCAGCTAGTGGTAGTTAGAGTTGTGTAGTAGGCCGTGTCTAAAGGGTTTAAACTGCTAACAGAGGGAGAAACCAGGGTGTTGATGAGGCCGTTGTTGGCATCCCATACTTCTACTTCTAAACGCACATTCGTTTGGGCTTGTGATCCGTAGTTATAGATATTGCTATCAAACTCAATAGGCACCGATTGCTTTAGGGCTAAGTTTAGGTATCGAGGATAGCCATTGCCACCATTGTAAATAATGTCGTGTGCAGGGGCTTCAGAGCCAGAACCGGGGGCGGTGGCGCGCGTAAACACTAACTGATTGGCGGGCGGGCGGTTTAATTCAATATCGTCAATCATCCAATAATAGCGACCCGAACCATTGCTATTACCTGGGTTGCCATCGAAAATAAATTCTAAAACAACAGCAGCTTCATTGGCCACGATGTGTGAAATATTGCTTCGATAAACAGCATTTTGTGCGGTAGAGGCATTTACGGCGACTTCGGAAGCGGGGAATACTTCTAAAGTGTCAGGGAAAGTAACACCACCATTGGTGCTAATGGCTACCAACCAAGCCGATTGAAAGCGACGGGCATAGGTGTGGAAAGTTAATTCTGCGCCGGCTTCGCCACTAAGGTCGATAGTATCTGTGCGCAAGCGACCTACATGCGGCGCAGGAACAGTTCCTTGACCATTAGTGGCGCGATCGCCATTTGAATGGAGGAAGTCTGAGTCGAAAATCATGAAACCATTAGAAGCGGTGGGGGATAGTATTGGGTCGCCTAAATTGCCCGATTGTAAAGGTCCAGCCCAGCAACCCCGTGATCCCACCGTGTCATTTGGATTGGTGTTGGGGCCGCGATATTCCCACAGAGCAAGTGCAGGCGTTCCATTTTGACTCCAACCGGCAGGAATGCCATTGGCGAAATCTTCCGACCAAATAAGACTTTGGCTAGTACTCTCAGTGGGGGCTGCCACGCTAAGGCGGATAGGTTTTGCTTCTTGATATTCGGGACTTGCATCTAAAGCAGCTTGTTTGTTTTGAGCAAAAGCCGAAAGGCTAATGCCTGACATAAAGCAAAGGAGTAGGGTTCTTTTCATGTAATTGATTTTTATAGTCTCCTAAATTAACTTTTTTAGGCTTTCAATTTACAATTACATAAAATGACTAAATATTTTTACCTCTTGATCTTTTGAATAGTAATAAAGCCTGAGAATGGTTTATTCGATGGCTTTGTCTTTGCGTTGATAAAGAAAGGCTTTCGGTTGAGGTAAAGTGTTTGGCTGAGAATAGTAGGTTATATAGAGTAGAGTGAACTCTGCCGTTGAGCTTATCCTAAAGCTTTGCAGTTCTAATTTACCCTCAAACTCATTAAACAATACCTTTTGAATAAAGGCTTTGTTATCAGCATCAAAAATCTTATTAGATTCTTTTCCAAAGACCAACATTCCAACCGAAAAGCTAGCAATATTTGCTGCTTCAACGGCCTAATTAATCTTCTTCTTTAGTGTATTCTAATAGAAAGATTTCCTCGCCAGGTTTAAGTAAGTGGAATTGTTCGCGTGCGAATTTCTCTAAATTTTCAGGAGCAGAATTTAGTTCTTTTAATTGCTTTTGGTCTTCAGAAATTTCACTTCTATAGTGAGAAATGCTGGCTTCCAAATCGCTAATTTCTTCATTAAGCTCGTGGTGAATTAACCAAGAGTTGACATCGAGAAAAGTCATCCAAACCGCAAAGATGATAATACTGAGGATATACTTATTGAGTAATACCTTAAACCAGAAATTAGCCTTTATCTTTTTCCAGATCTCCTGCATAGTTCAAAAGTAATTTCTTTAAACAGGCCAAAGCTAAAAGCCTCTAGCAATTTTAAACACTAGGCTGTTAAGAGTTGAATTGCAGGGTACTAAGATTGTAGTATAGACCTTCGGTATTGTCAATTAACTCGGCGTGACTGCCCAGTTCTACCAATTTGCCTTTTTCAATTACGGCAATTTTATCGGCCTTGCGGATAGTGGCTAATCTATGGGCTATAACAATAGAGGTACGTCCTAGCATTAATTTATCTAAAGCCTCTTGCACCAAACGTTCTGATTCCGAATCAAGGGCAGAAGTAGCCTCATCTAGGATTAATATTTTAGGATCTTTTAGAACCGCTCTAGCAATGGCTACGCGCTGTCTTTGTCCGCCCGATAGTTGCACGCCGCGATCACCTACTATGGTATTTAGCTTTTCGGGGAATTCACTAATGAAATCCCAAGCATTTGCTTGTTTAGCCGCTTCAATAATTTCCGCTTCGCTGGCATTGGTTTTACCGTAAGCAATGTTTTCTCTAATCGTGCCTCCGAATAAAAACACATCTTGGGGAACCACCGCCATTTGGTTACGTAAGGCGCTAAGTGAATAATCTTGCGCAAGCTTGTTGTCGAATAATAAGGAGCCTTCTGTATTGCTATAGAACTGTAGGATTAAGGATACAATGGTGGACTTCCCGGCACCACTTGGTCCCACTAAAGCCACTTGCTCTCCTGCTTGTACTTTAAGACTTAAATTATTGATTACCTGTTGATCGGGTCGGGTTTTGTAGGCAAAGCTTAAGTTTTTGAATTCGATTTCACCCTTAAACTGACTAAGGTCTTCGCGTTTTGTACTTTCTTGTAGATCTTCGGTTCCTTCATCAAAAATATCCATTAGATCTTCCGTAGCTCCTATTGCTTTTTGCAGATTGGCATATACATTAGCTAGTCCTCCAATGGAGCCCCCGATAAAGGCAGAGTAAATAACAAAGCTGAAGAGTTCACCCATGGCTAGTTCATTGGCTGCAATTAGGTTAACTCCGCGCCAAATAACCGCTACAATAGCTCCGAACATTCCTAAAATTATAAAGGAGCTAAAAGCGCCGCGATATTTGCCACCCTTCATGCCGATTTTAGCAACCGCATTGGTTTTTTCACTGTAACGAGCAATTTCAAAAAACTCGTTGGCAAAGGCCTTTACATTAAAAATGCCTTGTAAGGTTTCTTCTACAATAGTGTTAGAGTCAGCCACTTCACTTTGCATTTCTTTGGCATAGTTGCGAATGAATCTTCCGAAAAATACGGCAATAATTACCACCACTGGTACAATGCCCAACATGAAAAGGGTAAGCTTAGTTGAGGTGAAAAGAAGAATAGCAATACCGCCAAAAATGATTATAATTTGGCGAATAAACTCGGCTAGGGTAGTGGTGAAAGTTTCTTGCAATAAAGAAATATCGGCCGAAATTCGGCTGTTCAGTTCGCCCACTCTTTTACTATTAAAAAAGTTGATCGGTAGTTTGATAAGGTGGCTGTAGGTAGCTTGCCTTAAAGAAGCAAGAGTTTTTTCCGTAACATTTACAAAAAGCACCACTCTGAAAAAAGAGACCACCGCTTGTATCACAAGAATACCGAGTAGCAGTAGCGAAGTGGTTTCAATATTATTAAAAATTGCTTCTGAGTTAGAGGCATCCACTAAGTCGCCCATAAATTTGGGCAAGGCAAGGTTTGCCAGCGAGCTCAAAACTAAAAATACTAAACCTAAAGCGAATTCCGCTTGATAGGGTTTTACGTATTTATAAAGTTTAAGCGATTTTTTTAAGGATCCCTTACTAAGCTTGCGCTTCTCTTTCTTGGCTTCCGACATGGAGGATTTTTTGACAGGGCGCAAAGGTAAAATTTAGAACTGCTAGCCGCTTATTTAGCTTTTAAAATTTTGCCACTTTTTACTTTAGACCAATAATCCTTCAATTCCGATCTTACTTCTCCGCTAAGAAGCAATAGGCCAATGATATTTGGGAATGCCATAGCGAGAATCATCATATCGGAAAAATCTAAAACAGCTCCTAAACTTACCGAAGAACCAATAATTATAAACAGTAGGAAAAGTAATTTGTAGGTGATTTCAGTGATTTTGCTTCTTCCAAAAAGGAAGGTCCATGCACGTAAACCATAGTAGCTCCAACTAATCATAGTAGAGAAGGCAAATAAGAAGATGGCTACCACTAAAACATAAGGGAACCAGCTAATTACACTACCAAAAGCTTGTGAGGTAAGCTGAGCACCACCTAAACCACCGTCATTATAATATCCAGTAAAAATCAATACCAAGGCAGTAAGAGTACAAACCACAACGGTATCAATAAAGGGTTCTAATAAGGCTACGAAACCTTCGCTAACGGCATGTTTAGTTTTCGCGGCAGAGTGAGCAATAGCGGCCGATCCAACACCCGCTTCGTTAGAGAAGGCAGCACGACGTACTCCTTGAATCATTACTCCCACAAATCCACCTAGCATGGCAGAAGGATCAAAGGCACCATCAATAATTAAAGTGAAGGCGTCGCCAATTTTAGAAATATTCATGAAGATGATAACTAAAGCCGCAAGGATGTAGATACCAGCCATAATCGGAACGATCTTCTCGGTTACCTTGGCAATACTCTTAATACCACCAAGAATTACTGATCCTACTAAAATAGCGAGAATTAAGCCGAAAAGTGGGCCGTAACCAACTAAAAAGGAGAATTCACCTGAAAGTTGTTCAAAGGCTTGGTTTGCTTGGAACATGTTTCCACCGCCAAAACTTGCGCCGATGGCTAAAACGGCAAAAACGACCGCTAATACTTTCCCTAAACCACCCATGCCTCTGTTGGCCAAACCTTTGCGTAAGTATCGCATGGGGCCACCTTCAACCACGCCATCTTCGCCAATGTCGCGATACTTAACACCTAAAGTACATTCGGTAAATTTCG